>Ga0123337_10000034_pt1 | contig 299548 bp, 262 predicted proteins | sample frozenSSSSmetaG_FD_89792 | JGI IMG/M metagenome (GOLD analysis project Ga0123337, IMG submission 89792) | Glacier valley bacterial and archeal communities from Borup Fiord, Nunavut, Canada, to study Microbial Dark Matter (Phase II) -... | ecosystem: Environmental > Aquatic > Freshwater > Ice...
AGATTCCCAACGATTTTTAGCGTTTTGCGTAAAGCTAAGCCAGATGCAGAGATCGGCGCCGTGTATCATTGGGGAGGTTTTGGTAGGTTATTTCAGAAAAAGGCAGTCAATTATGACAAGCATTTCGAAACTGAGGATTCGACAGCAAGTGATTTTATAAGATATATAAAAGATAAGAAACCAACCCTGGGATTTGTTCATTTTGATCACGTTGATCATGCTGGGCACCATGCCGGACACGGTTCTGCTGAATATTACAAGTCTGTCGCCAAGACGGATTCACTTGTCGGAAAGGTTCTGGCAGGAATTAAGGATGCCGGGATAGAAGATAACACTTTGGTGATTATCTGGGCTGACCACGGAGGGATAGGTTATGGGCATGGTGGCGCTACGCCGCGGGAGGCCGAAATCGCCGGGATATTTTGTGGTAAGGGAATTAAAAAAGCGTATAAAATAGAGCAGCAGGTTTACACGTACGATCTCGCTGCAACGATTGCATTTGCATTAAATATCACGCCGCCATACGCATGGACAGGCCGACCTGTAAAAGCGGCCTTTGAAGGATTTTCAGAGCCAGCAAATTTGTGGTTGCGGGAAAAGACCATCGAGGCGCCAGTTATTTATCCCGAAAAAAAGTTGTATCAGCAAGCAGGTGGGTTATATGTGAATGAGACACCGGTCGTGAAAATCGCATCCAGGTCTGAGAAAGATGTGATACGCTACACCACCGACGGAAGCGATCCGGACGGTACATCTAAGGTATACGAGGATCTTTTCACGCTGAGCCATACGGCTGTGGTTAAAGCCAGAGCTTTTGACGAAAACGGCAATGCCAGTTTGCTATCGACGGCCTATTTTCGAATGGTTAATGGGGATACGGGTAATGGTCTGAGCACATCTTTTTATCAGGGCAATGAATTGAAACAGCTTCCGTCTTTTGCGAAAATGAAAAAAGGGGCCAGATGGTTCAGTCCGGAGTTCAACACGAACATAGAGCAGATTAATAAGGTGCTCGATAAAAATAACGCAAGTTTTGCACTGAAATTCGATGGCTTTATTGAGATTGACAGCGCTGGGAAATACAACTTTTATACCCAATCGGATGACGGTAGCAAGCTCTATGTCGACGGTAAAGATGTCGTCGATAATGATGGAAACCATGGTGTAAAGGAGAAATCCGGTTCTATTGAACTGACCAAAGGAAGACATCCGATAAGCGTTGCATACTATAACAATGGTGGCGGTTTCTGGCTTGACGCCTTTTACAAAGGACCGGGTGTAACTAAACAGATTATTCCGGCAGACAAGCTATTCCTAAATTCTAAATTTTATATCCGCCGTCAGATCGACTACTGAATCTTAAAATAATTTTTAATGGCCGAAGAAAACAAAGGAACAGAGGGAGACATTAACCTGTCGGCGGCAAGAAGGGATTGGTACGCTGTGATTAATCATCCTGATACTGAGGCATATCTGGAAGAGGATGCGGAATACTTCCTGCATCAGGCTTTGTCCACGCCTTGTTTGGATGTACTGGCTTCCTGCGAAGGCATTTATCTTACGGACATTCGTGGTAAACGATACATGGATTTCCACGGTAACAATGTCCATCAGTTGGGATACCGCAATCCCTTTGTAATTGAGAAGGTCAAAGAGCAACTGGATATTTTGCCGTTTTCGCCCAGGCGTTTTACCAATGTTCCCGCAATTGAATTAGCCAAGAAACTGGGAAATTTACTTCCTGGCGATTTGAAAAGGGTTCTTTTCGCTCCGGGTGGTACTTCTTCTGTTAGCATGGCGCTGAAGTTGGCCCGGATTGTTACCGGAAAACATAAGATTATTTCGCTTTGGGATTCTTTTCACGGGGCTTCTTTGGACGCGATTTCTGCCGGAGGAGAGTTGGATTTCAGGAAGGATATGGGGCCCATGATGCCGGGCGTCGAACGCATCCCGCCGCCGATGACTTACCGTGGGCCGTTTGGGTCCGTAGGGAATGGCGATTTGGCGTACGCTGATTATTTGGAGTATGTAATTGAAAAAGAGGGAGATATAGGCGCCTTTATCATTGAAACCATTCGGAATACAGATGTGCAGATTCCTTCGAAAGCCTATTGGAACAAGGTACAGCAGATTTGTAAAAAACACAAAGTTCTCCTGATTCTGGATGAAATTCCGATCGCGTTTGGTCGCACCGGAAAAATGTTTGCGTTTGAAAATTATGACATTGAACCCGATATCATTTGCCTTGGAAAAGGGCTCGGCGGCGGTGTAATGCCTATAGCCGCGATTGTTGCCCGCGAAAGTTATAATGTTGCTGAAAATGTATCGCTTGGTCATTTTACACATGAAAAAAGCCCTCTCGGCAGTGTAGCGGCCCTGGCGATGCTGGAATATATGGAAAGGAATAACATTCTGGATAAGGTACAGGGTGATGCGATTTTCATGGAAACTGAGCTGAATAAATTGAAGAACAAGTTTGACTTTATAGGAGATATTCGGGGCATCGGATTGCTTTGGGGAGTGGAGCTGGTGAAAGACAGAACGACCCGCGAGAAAGCACCAAAGCAAGCTGAAACCGTTATGTACGAATGCCTCAAAAATGGAATGAGCTTTAAAGTTTCCCAAGGCAACGTACTTCAATTGTCTCCACCGCTAATTATCAGCAGAGATGAATTGTCGAAGGCTTTGAAAATATTGGAGGATGCGTTAGAGGTTGCCAGTAATTTGGTCGTTGCCTGAGCGCACTGCTGGCAAGCCTCCGAATTTAGAAATTGGAGTATTCAACCTTAAAAAAACTCGGAACAATGCGTTTAAAGGAAGCCCTTTTACGATCGAATGTATTGTTTATCAGCTGGGCCGTCATTGCGTCCTTTGGTGTGTACTTTTGCATGTATGCGTTTCGCAAGCCTTTCAATGCAGGCACTTACCAGGGCCTCGAATTGTGGGACATAGGCTATAAAGCGATTCTCATCGTTTCGCAGGTTGCCGGTTACACACTTTCCAAATTTGCAGGCATCAAGGTCATATCAGAATTGAGGGCAAATTCCCGGATCCGGCTTATTATTGGATTGATTCTCGTTGCTGAAGTAGCCTTGTTATTTTTCGGACTCGTTCCCTTTCCTTACAACTTCATTTTTCTATTCATCAACGGCTTGCCATTGGGCATGGTTTATGGTGTGGTATTTAGTTTTTTGGAAGGGCGTAAATTTACGGAGATGCTCGCTATGGGATTGAATATCAGTGTGGTGGTTGCATCCGGTATTTTGAAAACGATTTATATAGAGGTTCACAAACTGGTACCGGGCGTGTCGGAATTCTGGATGCCGTTTTTAATGGGCATGTTATTTCTTCCTCTGTTTTTTCTTTGTGTATGGATGTTATCCATGATTCCCGCGCCGACAAGCGAGGATGTTAGTTTGCGTACGGAAAGGATGCCTATGTCCAGAGCAGACAAATTTAAAGTGATGAAGCAATTGGGCTTCCCGATTTTATGTCTGGTGATCTGTTACGCTGTACTGGTTGTAGGCAGGGATTTCAGGGATAATTTTACAATTGAAATATGGAATGAGCTGGACGCAAACTGGGCGAGCAGCGTTTTGTCAACCACTGAGATGATCACTGGGATAATAGTCCTGGTCATAATTGGTACCCTGGCTTTCGTGAGGGATAATTTGATTGGATTTCGGCTAACCATACTGATCCTGATAGCAGGTATGTTTATCACCGGTTTATCCACATTTTTATTCAAAAGAGATATTATCAGTGGTTTTTATTGGATGCTGTTGACAGGTTTGGGCATGTTTTTGTCGTACACGATCCTTCAAAGTGTTGTTTTTGAACGCATGATCGCGCTATTCAGAGTGAAGGCAAATGCTGGGTATTTCGTTTATATCTGTGAAAGCGTTGGCTATCTGGGAAGCGTCGGTTTGTTGCTCTACAAGGAGTTTTTTATGAAGCATCTCAGCTGGTCCAATGTCCTCATGCAGTTTTCATATCTTCAGTTCGTGCTGGCATTGTTTCTTCTTTCTGCCAGTATGATTTATTTCGAATGGTATCGGTCGAATAAACAAAATGTTACAGAAACGCCTTTTGCCGCCGCCTGAACACTGGGATTTCATCACAACGACCTTCATTCGAATCTTTTGAATTATTACTTTAAGCAGGCTTTAGATCATATTTAGGACTGTAGGGGAATTGATAAAATAGGCAACAGTAAGATATTCAGGCACTTTGCTTTACTAGTTTATGGCCGGATACATCTTGATGTCATCAGGATTCTTACATGGCAAATCAATATGAATAACGTCTTGTTGCTGTTCGTCTACATTATTTCTCTTTCGGCGTCTTTTGCATGCGGAATCTTACCCGATCCATTTATTCAATACCAGCCTGTACACTTAACTGCCTCAGACAAAAAGATCCTGACGGAATCACTGAACAAGCTGCATGATCGTTATGATCCGAAGGAAAAAATGCTGACCAGGACTTTAAACGCATGGAATTATCACACGGATGCAGAAACCGGCGTTTTCCACGAAGTACGCTCGTCGTTTGGCTATGCGGTGGGATTACTGGATATCGAGGACGAGAAGTACACACAAAGAGCATTTGACATCATTGATAAAACCATTGACTTGCAAGACACTGTTGCGGCTTCTAAGACTTGTGGAGTTTGGCCGTATTTCCAGGAGGAGCCACTGGCGACTAAAAAGTCGCCTGCTGACTGGAACTGGGCGGATTTCAATGCAGTAAGTTTACTGGATGTGTACATGGGGCATGAAGCAAGGCTGCCCGTTCAGTTGAAAGCAAAGATTAAACGCTCGCTGATATTAGCGGCAAATTCGATTCAGAAAAGAGATGTTCAGCCCGGGTATACCAATATTGCGATAATGGGCACATACGTAACTTACGTGACTTCACATTTGTTTGACTTGCCTCAAATGAAGGAGTATGCTTCGAACCGGTTAAACAAATTTTACAATTATACCCTTGAAAAGGGCTTTACTGAATACAACAGTCCGACTTACACTATTGTGGCTCTGGATGAGCTCGATCGGATGAAGAGACATATTATCGATCCGGGATCAAAACCGAAAATTGACTCGTTATATTCGATTGGCTGGAGTGTTATTGCCAGACATTATCACAAGCCAAGCGGTCAATGGGCCGGTCCGCATAGCCGATCCTATAATACGCTTCTTCAGTCTTCGGTAAACGGGATTCTAAAACAAGCTTCCGATGGTAAAATAGATCCGCCAGGAGCTACAGCCAGAAACGATGTCAAGATAAAACATGAGATTCCTAAGTACCTCATGCCTTACTTTCTATCTCCGACCTACCCCCGCACTGAAATCGATCAGCTTACCACCGACGAACCACGGACTGTCGGTACAACTTATTTGACTCCGAAATATGCTTTGTCAACCTCCAACAGGTCGAGTCTCTGGAACCAAAGAAGGCCGTTTCTTGCCTATTGGGGAACCCAAGAAAAGCCCTGCTATTTACAGCCAAGATTCCTGCATGATCATTACGATTTTAGTGCGGCAAGTTTTTACAGCACGCAAAAGGATAACAATGTGCTGGCAGCAGTGACTTTCATGACTAATGGTGGTGACAAACATATTAGTATTGATAAATTGAAAGAGGGGAAATTCAAGGCAAAAGATCTTCGTCTGAGGTTTGAGCTCGGTAATTTTTCGGATTTTAATAGCCTTACTTTCCCCACCAAACCGGGTGATCCAGTTCAGATTAAAATAGGCGATATGCAATTCAATTTGCAGGTGTTTTATGCAGCGCTCGTAGGCTCCGGAGGAATTTGGGAAAAGGGTGGAGACGGAAAGAACGCTTGGCTCGATCTTGTTTTTTATCATGGAGCCGAAAAGGACTTCGATCTTTCCAAGCTTAACGGAGCCGTTATTCATTTCACTTTCACGATGGGTAATACCAACAAGAAACTGAAAAGCGTGAAACCATTGTCTAATATCAAAGGCGAAATAATACATTCAACCTGGAATGGGCTCTCTCTGGCAGTTCCCTACAAGCCAATTCCCCAGCCCAAAAACCTTTGAGTGATGAAATTTATTGGAAGGCATGTCCAGGCCATTTGACGAAAAAATGAGTATGTTAAATGAGTAATCTAGTTTTGTTCTTTTGAATTGATCTGCTTTCCAATGATATCTAAACTGGCATTCAATACCTTTACTTTTTTACTGTGGCTGACGAGTTTATCTGCCGTTGGTCAATCTGCTTCGGGCATTGTCGATCTTGCGGACAGGAGGGAAATTTTCGTTGACAATTATCTTCTGGAAAAGCTCGATGGCGTCAGGTTAAGCATGCATGCACCGAGAAACGAGGGGTCTGTTTTGGCGTTCGATAAACCTTGGGAAGGTAGTTTCAGTGCCTACTGCACAATCATAAAAGATGAAGGAGTATATCGTGCCTACTACAGGGGTATTCCGCAAGCTGGCAAAGATGGCGATGCAAAGGAAGTTACCTGTTACGCTGAATCGGCTGACGGTATCAACTGGAAAAAGCCGGAACTAGGAATTTTCGAATTCGGGGGGACAAAGAATAATAACATCATCCTGGCAAATGCCCCACCTGTGACGCATAATTTTTGCCCGTTTTTAGATAAAAATCCAAAGGCTTCACCGGATCAAAAATACAAAGCTATTGGCGGAATTGAGAAAAGCGGTCTCGTTGCTTATGTTTCGCCAGATGGTGTTCACTGGAAAAAATTACGCGAGGAACCTGTTTTCAGGAAAGGTGTTTTTGACTCTCAAAATGTGGCCTTCTGGTCCGAATGGGAAGGTAAATATGTGTGTTATTTTCGCACCTGGTCGGGCGGGGGATATAAAGGATTTCGGTCTGTGAGCCGAACGACCTCAGTTGACTTTGTTAACTGGACAGAGCCGGAAGCCATGACTTTCGGCAATACGCCGCTGGAACATTTGTATACACAACAAACAAGTCCGTATTTTCGGGCGCCACATATTTATCTGGCCATTGGTGCACGATTTATGCCAGACAGGCAAGTTGTTACAGACTTGCAGTCCAAAAAGTTGAATGTGAATCCACAGTACTACAAAGATTGCTCTGACGCAATTCTGATGTCTTCAAGAGGTGGTAATACCTACGACCGCACATTTTTAGAGTCTTTTATAAGGCCTGGAATTGGCTTGACAAATTGGGTTTCCCGATCTAATTACCCCGCTTTGAATGTTGTACAGACGGGAGAATCGGAAATGTCAGTTTACGTAAATGAAGCATATGCGCAACCGACCGCCCACATGACCAGATATTCCATGCGTTTAGATGGGTTTTCGTCTCTATCTGCGGGCATTTCGGGTGGAGAAGTGCTGACGCAGCCGTTTATTTTTAAAGGTAAGGAGCTGGAAATCAATTATGCTACATCTGCCGCCGGAGAAGTACGTATCGAAGTGCAGGATGAAAATGGAAACCCTGTCACCGGTTTTCGCTTTGAAGATTCACTACCTATCATTGGTAATGAAATAAGAAGAATCGTTTCCTGGAAAGACGGTGAAAATTTATCAAAACTTGCTTCCATGCGAATTAAGCTAAAGATATTGATCAAAGACGCTGATCTATATTCTATTAAATTTAATTAATGTCCTTTTAATAGCCGAGACACTGCCGTAGTAATTAACAAGCGTTCGTGTTTCTTATAGTCTTGACCTAAAAATTGAGCACCATTATTATTTTAACGATTATGAAAAACATTGGAAATCTGCTACTCATTCTCATGGCGACAGCCATAACAAGCTTTGGCCAGGCAACATCGTTAGATGACAACAAAATGGACATTTATCTTTTATTAGGGCAGTCAAACATGGCAGGCCGGGGAAAGCTTACGGATGAGTACAAAGCAATTTTCGATCCTAGAGTATTGATGTTGAATAAGGCTGGTGAATGGGTAGTTGCCAAACATCCGCTGCACTTTGACAAACCCGTTGCCGCCGTAGGGCCTGGACTTTCTTTTGGAATCGCTATGGCTGACGCTTCTCCAGGCAAAAAAATTGGCTTAATCCCTTGTGCGGTCGGTGGGACTTCTATTAATAAATGGGTACCCGGAGCTTTCGATCCTTCGACTAAAACGCATCCCTGGGATGATGCTGAAATACGTATCAAAGAAGGAATGAAACACGGGGTTATTAAAGGTGTCGTCTGGCACCAGGGTGAGGCCGACAGCAATCCGGATTCGTCTGCAATATACTTATCCCGACTTTCGACATTAATTTCGCGTATCAGGAAATTGGTTGATAATGATAAACTTCCATTTGTGGCGGGAGAGCTCGGCCGTTACGAGCCTCACTACAAGTATATCAATGAAGTACTAAAAGATTTGCCTAAAAAAGTACGCTTTACAAAAGTTGTCTCCTCTGATGGTTTTATTCATAACGGAGACAACGTACATTTCGATTCAGCGTCTGCCGATGAGTTCGGGAAGCGATATGCGAAGGGGATGCTTGAGCTAAGGGATAAGTAAAGTGGATTTTTTAAACCAGGATCGCCTGTCTAATACCTTTTTTCAATAGCACTCTTTTATCATAACCTTACTGCCGTTTTTTGTCACGTTCGAGCACTTTATCCTTCAACAGGATTTTCTCATCTTCTTTGCTGACATCCTTCATCATCGTAAATTGATCCCTGATCTGCCCGTCGGAGCATATCCACTTCATGGCGAGCCTATTACCCTCGACTTCCAGCATCACCGCACCACCCACTTCATTGTTGGAATAGTACATCGCATTGTGGGGGTATTCAGGTTTGTGTCCGCCCAACGCACCCGCTGAGCCACTAACTACATACACGGTTCCCTGATTGTTCTGTTTGGTTTTCAGATATGGAGCAGAATTTTTACTTTCATTGTATAATGCCGTTGATGCGTTCAGTTCATGTTTTTTGGCATCGAATTCTGCCTCTTTTCCATAATGTCCTTTGATGAGTTTTGTCCGTTCGTACACATGGCTGTGACCACAGATGATCAGATCTACGCCTTCATCTTCCAGTACTTTGATGAAATTTTCACGAATGTTAACCAAGTCCTTCTCCGTATCGGAATTGTGCGAACCCATCGTGTATGGTGGGTGATGCCAGTAAGCTACAACCCATTTGCTTTGGTCCGCAGCAAGATCTTTCTTTACCCATTCAACCTGCTCTCCCTGACTGTACATGAATTTTCCATTTGCATCAGGACCGTAGGAATCCAGCGAAAGAAAGTGAACATTTCCGATATTAAACGAATAGTAGGCCTGGTTGCCGGACGGGACACCACCTGCTTCACCCTGCGTAGGCATTGTAAAGTTTTGGAAATAGGCAATTTTGTTGTTGTCGGTGGCGGATGCCGACTTAAGATCCCGATAATCATGATTTCCGGGAGACGGAAACAGGGGATAGGATTTTAAGAAAGAGTCTTTGTAAAGATTAAAGAATTTAGCCTGATACTCAGCGTCCGAGCCATCACTGTACGCATTATCACCCATCAGGAGCCACGCATTTATAGGCTTATCGGCAATTGCTTTCAACATCTCATCCCTTACAAGCCGCTGGTTGATGGAGTTATTTCCACAGTCGCCAAATCCAGCGATCCGGACAAGCTGCTCGCTTCCTTTTTCAGGCAGTGTATAGAAATAGTTGTTTTCGTCACCTTGCAAAGTGGTATCCGCCAGGTTGCCTATGGTATAAAAATACTTTGTAAAAGGTTTAAGTCCTGCAAGCTTGATGATATGTTCTGACACGAGTGTCGAGTCGTCCATTTGCCAGGTGAGACTATCTCTTTTTACTCCAAATTTCACCCGGCTTCGGTCAAAAACATTGGTACGCCAGCGAACCGTCATCGACGTTGGTGTCGCCGCCTGGAGATACGGCCCCCTGATCAGATCGGGCTGGACGCCCATGAGACGGCCATTCGAGGGTTTCTTTACAATGACGGTCTGTGAAACAGCCAAAAACGGAGTAAGGAGCAATAGGACAATCCTGAGGGTAGTGGTCATAATCATTGATTTAATAAGCAGGTGAATCAGTCAGAGAATCTATAAAAGAAATAATATGGTCTATATCTTTGGGCGTTAAATTAAGAGAATTGGCGGACAGGGTTTGATCAGGAATGTTGATTCCCAGTCCATTACCGCCGCCGCGATTGTAAAATTCCACTACACTCTTCAATGTTTTAAAAGCGCCATTATGCATGTATGGAGCGGTTTTTGATGCGTTGCGAACAGTTGGCGTTTTGAATGCACCTCTGTAATAGAGGATTTGGTATAGGCCAAACCGGCCTGGATCGTCATCTTTCACCGGACTGTCGGGGTCGTCGTTTGCAGGCGTGCCCAGTACTTCTATCTCCGAAATCCCGTAAAGAGGCGGTAAAAGTGAATTGAAATGCGGGATAAAATGACAAGTCCCGCACTGCGCCTTTCCCATGAAAAGATTAAACCCGTTAATCTGAACATCGGTCAACGCTTTTTTATCTCCTGCAATGTACCGATCAAATGGTGAATTCATCGGCGCCAGACTGTTGATATATGAAGCGATTGCTGTTGCGATTTCATCAACGCCGATACTATCAATATGCTTTTCAGAGAATGCATGTTTAAAAAGGGGGAGATAGGCGGCATTCTTAACGATTCTCGAAGATAGAAACTCGGTTTTGCCGGCCATCTCAAGTGGATTGAAGATTACATTTTTGATTTGATCTTCAAGGCTTTCCGACCTGCCGTCCCAAAATTGCATGTGTTGTTTGCCTGCGTATAAAAGGGTAGGAGTATTTCGTCTTAAGATCGAGTCGGTGTGCAGCGAAGGGCTTTTTACTAAATTATCGTTGAAATAGTTTCCTGGCTGGTGGCAGGTCGCGCAACTGATCGTAAGTGGACCGGAAAGCCCCTTTTCTGAAAAGAGTTTTCTGCCTAATTTGTTCATTTCCTGATTTTTTGAAGAAATGGGCCCAAGTCCGATACTTCTAAAAGCATCCGGTTTGAAAATGTTTTCTGATTTGTGGTTTAGATAGCGGGTGGTATTGATTTCCAGCTTGAGCACTCTGGCAAGTATACCAAGTTCCTTTTGCAGTGGAAGTCCGAATTTGACAAGATATTCCATTCTGTTGAACTTGTCAAAATCATGGGAAGTGGAGAGGAATTTGATTGATCCCAAAAGTATGCGATTAATCCTGCCACCGGAAACGGGTTCTGACTTCAGATAAGGTTTGAGAATATAGTGCATAGCCCGAGTGGCTTCCAGCGTTTCTGAAATTGCGGTTTTAAGCGATGGTGCGTCATATCCGGAGATTGACAGCGCCATAATACGAATGATTTCTATCCGTTGACTTTCCAGAATTTGGGCGTCATTCATCTGAAACTGGTATAACAATGCTTTCAGATTCTTCACCGAACTGTACAATGCTTCGGCTTGCATCAAAAGCCTTTTTTTATCTTTTAACACTTCGGGATCAAAAAGCATCGTTTCAATTTGCTGCAGCCCCATAGGTTCCACAAATTCCAGGGTGGGTTCTTCTACCTCCATGACAGGGGCAGCATTGTACATGCGGGTCGCACTTGTGAGAAAGTACTCAGTGAAGAATTCTATTCTTTTGAAGCTTAAACGGGCTGCTGTGAGTTTTTGTCGGGCATTGAAAATGGTTGTCGAGTCTTCATCCAAAAGTTTGACGGACTCGTATAATTCTTTGGTTGAGGTGGTGAAAAGATCTGCATTGCTGATGAAATATTCCAGCGTGTTTTTTACCCCAACCGACGCTGTGTTTACATCTTCATTCGCTGTGAATGAGATGAACAAGAACGCCTGTAAAATCAGTAAAAGCACGGTTTTTGGTTTCATCAATAGGTTACTATTTCATATAATACTGAAGTATGGACGTAAAAGGCTGTCGTTCCGCTTCGGAAATATTGACGGATTGTAATGTAACGACATAAACGCGACGGTTAATTTCGGGTCTGCGTGGGAATGTTGGACTTAATAAATATGGCTTCGGTATTGCCTGAGGTTGGTAAAATGAAGGTTGGGAAGCAATGGGCTTTGTTGTCCCATCTAAGATCCGGTGTTACTGAGGAGTAATTATGATAAATTATGCAGGGAATCTGCGAATTGATTCATATTTACGCGTTTTTTTAACCGCTCTCACGCTAAAAAAAGAGAGCTGCCATATAAAGAGTAGCTGCAAGTTTGTGCATTTCAATGTTAAAATTCGTTTTCACAACAACCGGAGCACCTCGTCTACGACAGGTTTACAGGTGTAGACATATTTATGATAATTCTCAAAACTCCTCCGGTTGAAAAGAATTTCCAGTAATCCGAATCCTTCATAATCAGCGTTGCTGAGAACTTTTTTGATTTCTTCCTCAAAAGCCGATCCGGACTTCATCTTTTGGAAAGGGAAATCACAAAGGTTGCCGGGACTTGTTTTTGAAACAAGATCCTGAACGTTACTGAATGTGAAGCCCGCCTGGAGAAGCTCCGGCAGGAGAATCTGGCTTTCGCCGTAGTTTCCAAGGTTCCTGTAATCTTTTGTCAATGCAAGCCTGTCATCAGCCCGTCTGATGTTTCTGTTACCCACGAATTTTTTTGTGCTGGCATACAACAGGTAGTCGAATTGATCATGAAAAACGTGAACGTTCTTTGCCAACCGGGTTAATCCCGAATAGTCGTAATTGAAAGTGTCTTCCCGGCCAAAAAAGTTTCGTAGCCGTGCACCATTGATGAATTTTGCCGGATCGTCGGGATCAGCCATTTTTCTTACGGTGAGATGCGTGACATCCGGTGCCATAAGAAAAACGTTTTCGAAAATATCTTTTGGTATGTTGTTGGTATCCAATGGATTGTCAGGATTTACCATTCCATTGAGCAGTTGATTGCCAAATGAATGTGCGAGAAGGTTCAAGAATTTCCCTTCTTTTCTGAGCCTGATAGATAATTCTTCAAAACCAGCCCATAGTTTATTGCTGGTGAAATCCTTGCCAGCTTGTATGGCACGGTCATCTGCTCTTTTTCTACTGAGACCCTGGGCTGGCCACACCATAAATAAAACCTTCGCAATTTTGTTTTTTGGATGTGTCAGATAGTTTTGAACAAAACTCGAAAAAAGATCCAGTTTTAATGAAGAAAAAGGCTGGAAACCATGTATGTAGACAAACACATGGCGCTGCTCTTTGTTGGTCAGTTTGCCAATTGACCGCATAACACCGTCTGCGAAGGGCCCGGGAAGCAAATGGTTCAGACGAATATTCTCCTCGGTTACAGGCAGTCGTACTGGCATAAAGAACAAACTGCTCGCAGGATCCTGATCGAACATATCTGGTTTGCCGTCGGGCCGCGCATTTCGGTACGATATTAAATAATGTTCTCTGTCTCTTTCACTTAGCCTTCCACAATCTACGTCTACATCCACCGCTCCGTTCCATACAAAAGCTCCGTTTTTTAGTTTATACCAAAGATCGTCCCCGTCGTACATATCCCCAAGGACTGCGTCTTCAATTTCGACTATATCACCCTTTTTGTAAGCACCCGATATGGTAGCGTTGACACTGGGCCTATGCTGGCGCTCATTCAGATCAATATTTACAGTGCCTCTCATCCCGCTCTGTTTAAGATAGTTTGCGTTGGTACCTGTGACGCCGTTGAGCCCGATTCTCCTTCCGGTTTTCCCAACGCAGAGGTTGAAGTCCGGAGTTTAACAAGTTTATTCAGCAAGTCAAACCAGAAAGGCGCACCCAGAGAAAGGGCCAAAACAGTAAGCAGGTAACCCCAAAAGCTAGACTTTATCGAATCGGGAGCGATGATATTTCTGGATCTTTTGATATCGTCATTCAAAGTTTTACTGATCGCACCGAGTGATTCCAGTCTTTTATCAAGCATTTGTACCGATTGGATTTTATCTGAATCACGTATCGATTCCATCAAACCTGCGTTATTTTCTGAAAAACTTACTGCCATTTGAACCAACTGATCCCGGGCCTCGGTATCGTTCGAAAGTTTCCTGACAATGGCAATGGTATCCACATCAAAAGAGATTGCCAGAATAAACCCTACTACAATCAGAATAGCCTGAGTACTTTGTTTAAACCATCCCGAAGCGCGGTCCATGGTATCGTTGTACCAGTTTTCAAGCAGAATTTTGAATTTGACAAGATCGTTATTTGCATCATCAAGCATCGACTGTATTTGCTCCAGCGTTTCTGATGGGGGCTCATTTCCTTTCTCTTCAATGATTTCACGCCACAGCGCCAGACCTTCCTGTATCCTTAAAAGTTCACTAACCTCAGGCCGATCCACTTTTAATGAATCGATGATGCCTTTAGAAAAGTTTTGAGCAGACAAGTAAGACGGTTTGTTTCCGATTCCACCGCTGGAAAGGTATTTGATTGATGGCTGATCAAAAAACCGTTGGTACAAGTGCGGATTTTTCTGATTCCTGGACTTGCCTGCAATACGCATCACCGTCGTAAGCGTACGCGCCCACAACTCCTGAAACGAACTGCTGTATTTCTTTTCGTCCATGAGCATTCGCGAAAGCGCATAACACAGGTTTCTGGCTCTCAGTCCGAATAATGATGACACGATTTCCATGATTACAGTCGCGTAAAGACTGTATAGGAGGTAAATAAAGACAAGGCCAATAACCACGTCGAGGGCAACATTACCAATCATGAAGGATAAGTTTTAAACCGCCTGTAATAATCTGGTAATCAAGTTAAAGGAAATGAATTCAAATGGCAATTGAAATTATTTAACGGTAGGCTGGGGGAGATGGGACGAATTCGTGCGTTTTTAACGCACATTGCTCGAGGGTGTATCAAAAAGAAATTCAGCAAAATAATCTTCTGTCAATCACCTCATCCCAAGTGGCCCGCCACCGCGGCCTTCTCCTTGGAGGAGAAGGGCTAAAAGTTCCCCTCTCCGGCAAGGAGAGGGGGATTAGGGGGCGGTCGGCCGCTGCCGTGAGGTGTTTAAATGAGCAGAATAATATTTGGCCCGATTTTGTTTTGAGACAGCCTCGTCAATGGCTTCGCGTTTTTAACGCGCATCACTATTCTTACGCGTTACAAACGCTGAACCATTAAATCACCGATTTTAAATCGGTGATAGCGGCTAACCGATTGTAGATCGGCGCCAGCTGATAGCGGGCACCCTTACCAAAGGCCGCTACGCCAAATCCCAACCCTTCCTTGGCTTCCTGGATAACAACTTGTTCGCTTCCTTATCTCCAGCAAACTTCTCCTTGTCGGCATTCCAGATCAACGGTCTCTTTAGTCGATAGGAGATTAGCCCCAAATGCATCGGCAGCGTTAATTCACGAGCGTATGCAAGATTAGATTCAGGCTGTGTGCGGGCTTTTACGGCATTGACGAAATTCTGCTGGTGACCCGGCGATCTTGGATTTGTGATCGGTAAAGAAGGTATGTCCGTTACCGTTTCTCCGTTGATGGTGATGGAACGCGTGTTGTAATCACACATCAGGGTTCCTTTGTCACCTTCGAAATAGGCGCCGATTCCCTGTTTCGCGGCACCTGGTACATCCGGTGGAATAGCAGTCCAATATATTTTCAGTCCGTCAAATTCGTAATCGACATCCAGAGTTTTCGGAGCGGTGGCGATTCCTTCGTAGGCAATACCCCGTGCATTTATTTTTTTTAACCCTTTTGGGGAAATAGATGAATAAACGACGTCAGCAATATGACACCAGAAATCGGCGAACTCGCCTCCTGAATAGTCAAGGAAATATCGATAAGTAAAATGGCATTTCTCTGGAATGTAATCTGTGAAAGGAGCGGGGCCGAGCCACATGTCCCAATTCAATGTTTTAGGAATCGGCTGTACAGTGGGCGAACCCAGTTCCTTGGTCGTCGATTGTTTCCATAACCGAACCGTATGCACATTCCCTATCGCTCCAGACTTTATGATTTCAACCACCCTGTGAAAGTTGTCGCCGGCATGGATCTGGTTGCCCATCTGAAAAATGCGGTCATGCTTATTCATGTTTTTTAGCATCATTTTTCCCTCTTTGACGCTGTAAGAGAGCGGCTTTTCCCCATACACATCCTTGCCCGCCTGAAATGCCAGCGTGGCGATTTGTGCATGCCAGTGATCAGGCGTAGCAACCGTAATGGCGTCAATATCCTTGCGTTCAAGAATTTTCCTAAAATCACCATAGGTATCAACCTTCGCGTTGGGCTGCATTTCCAAAAGCCTTTTTTTTGTATCGCCGAGGTGGAGCTCGTCCACATCGCAAAGCGCTACGATTTCAACCTCTGGCAAATTCGCAAACCATTTCATGTGACTGTTGCCCATTCCACCCAGTCCGATATGGGCTACACGCAAGCGGTCGCTGGCTGCTGCTTTGCCGTAAAGTGATGGTAATATCGTGAAACCAAGCGCTCCAAGGCCGGCCATTTTAACAAAATCTCTCCTGTTGGTATACACACTCATAATTACTTGTACGGGTTTAAGGTTAGGAGTTTCAATTTAGCATTATTTTAAAGAAATTTTAATCTGATTTGTCCCTGTGTAGTCAGAATGGCCAGCAACTTACCTGACGATGGTGAAATTGCAAATCTATGGTGCGGTGACTGAAAAAATTTAAAAGAGCCAGCACTGATGAATTTTACGGTCGAAAAGTCGTCACGAGCGTTGAAACCGATACCAGATATTCTCAAGCCTTGTTAAAATATTTTTCAGCTGAATGGGACTTCAAACAAATAGGCGAGCGCTTGTTTCGATTCTGTTTCTAAAACGATAAACTATAAATGAAGAATGAAAATGTGTAGAAATCACCTTTTTATTGTTCCTTCAGATATTTCTGAATAACAGTAAATTTATTTTTTGATGCTTGGTCAAGATCGCTTTCTAACATATACTCTGCCCAGCTGAGCGCTGTTCCTTCATAGATTTTGTCGGTCGCGTCAAGTTTAGCACCTGCGGCGACAAGGAGTTTCACAGTGTCCAGAGATCCTGAAAATACCGATTGGTGAAGCGGTGTTGCGTGGGAGTGAAACCCAGATTTTGGATGCGGGAAGCCATTGGGTGCAGCGCCTGAATCTAGCAGAAAGGATACCAAACGCGTATTTCCGGAAAATGCAGCAATTGTTAATGCAAGTAGTTTATTTTCAGACGTTTCGTTCGGTGCTAGTTGCATTGCTTCATTCACTTTATTGAGTCCGACAGCTACCGCTAGCGTAAGTTTTTCACCGCGTTTCAAATGATATTCTGCTGCTTCCGTATTGCCATGGGCCAGAGCAATTAAAGCACCTCCCGAGCTACCTCCTGCTTCGATCAATACATCCAGAAGGTCCAGTTGCGCCCCTGATTCCCTTGGAATTCTTCCAGTTGAAACCAGGCCGACAGCGTAATTGAGCTGATGTTCTATGTTAGTAGATTCGTACTTTTTTAAATAGTGAATAAGAACTCTGGTTACCTCTGCGATATTTACAGGGAGTTTTTCAACGCGAATGGGGTTATCGGCGACGAACCAAAGCAAATAAGGATTTTCAAAATAATCTCCGCTTGCACGATCCAGCGGTTCCGTCACCAGGCGCGGATGTTCAGAAAGTAATTTTTCTAGTTTTGTTATATCTCCCGCATCGATTGCTTCCACCGCTTCGAGGAACAATATGTCTTTAATTTCTGAATTTTTCATTGGTCATTTATCGTTTTGTGGAGTGGTTTCAAACTTCATTTTTTACCGGTCAAATTTTCTCTTCTGAATTAGTTTCGCAAATACGCATTTGGAATATTACTAGGCATATACTCTATCCCGTACGCCGCTTTGAGTAATTTGGCAACCACTTCATAAATCTGCACTTCTGTTCTTTGAAATTGTCGAAGCAGGCCCATCATAGCGTAACTGATTGGATTCACTGCCGGTATGAACGTTTCCCACTCATAACCTTTTCCCCAGATAAGTCCGGTTACAGTCAGTTGCAGGTCAGCGGATTCAGAAAGCAGAAAATTCATCATATCGAAGCATTTATTCTGATTTTGATTTACAGTATGAAAGATGGGTGTATGCCCTCCAAAACCCTGCTCATCGAATCCGGCTTTTGCATTGACATCCGCACCGTGATTCACCAGCACTTTCGCACATGAAACATGGTTGTATTCAGCACATATATGAAGCAGTGTTACTTCATACAAAGGAGTAAATGTGCAGTCAAGGGAATATCTTTTTGACATTGCCCCGGGGTTGCCTGATAACTGGGTATCCAGGTAACCGGCATCGTCTAAAAGAACGGACAGTAAAACCTGATCATCGAAATTTAAACCATAGTCAACAAAAACCTTTATGCATTCCTTAAATTTCGGACCGCGTGGATATTCATTTATTAATTCGTAAATAAGTGGTTTACGATTAAATTGATCATTTGGACTAATGCCATGGTCGAAACATTCACGTATTCCATCCACCGAGTGGCACTCTATGTCTACAATAAGTTTTTGCAGGTAATCCACGGATCAGATGTTTAGAAATTCTCTCTTTATAGATATTGATAAAACACTCTTCATTGAGCCAATGAATTGCCCTTTTTGCATACCGTCGTCGCACATTTTACTTAACCATCCGAAATCAGGAAAATGTAGTAACGTAATAAAGTTAAACAATTTGCTAAGGAAATCATTGGCGACGCCAATATTGCAGACAATACCGGCCATTCATCAGAAAGACAGCAGCGCCATAGTAAGGATTTCAATAGCTGGGAATAATATTTGTCTACTTATTCCAGCGCAGTAATCAGACACGCAGTTAAGTTCCGCCGTGACCTTGAAGTCACCCAAAGTCCGACGGGTAGATAAATAATGAAGGCGGAGTAACTGAAAGCAGATTTTGCCAGTCAGAACTGTAAAATGCGTTGTGTGCGAATCGGCAATACTAGCCGATTTGTAGCCGTACTTTCATCTTACATCAACCGAGTAGAGTGTAGAAAAATTATCGGAGTTGCCTGTAAATAAGATCTTGTCTCCCGATTTTGACCATTCTATCCTTCCGGAATTTTCATAAATCCATTTTCCTGTGCTCCCTGTAACTTGTTTAAGTTTTTTTGTTTGAAGCTCCATGGTCCATATTTCAGCTGACCCCGAACGGTCGCTGATAAATGCCATTGCTTTTCCGTCGGGAGAGTAAGCAGGACAATAGTCGTTCCACGGGGAGGTCACTATTTCGGTTTTATATCCGCTGCCTGAGGAAACAGAGTAAATGTCTTTATTGACAACCTGACCTGATTTTGTCAATCGGGAGAAGGCTATATTTTTTCCGTCTTTCGACCAGCTTAAAGTTTCAGGAGAACGGTCCTCAGGTATTGCCAGCTCGCCCAGGTCGTTAAAATCAGATGTTACTTGTATAGGCGTACCTCCTGTCGAAACGATTTTCCAGATATTGAATTCTTTGCCTTTGGCTTGATCGGACAGATAAGCCACCCAAGCACCATCTGGAGACCATGATGGCAAAAAGTTGAAAGAGCCCCCCTTTGTCAATCTTAGAATAGTATTTGCATCCAGGTCGCACACAGCAATATGCGACGGTCTGTGGCCTTGGGAATTACTTACTTCGCCATCGTCCGTCTGGTAAACGATTCTGTTTTCCAGTGGAGACCACTCAGGAGAACTTGCGTTTTTTGCGATCAGATCACTATCCTTCTTCTTCGATATATAAACAAAGACAGACCTGGCAAGATTATTCCCGTTGTTCCAAAAATAATCTCCATCATACGCTACTGATAACCGGTCGGGTGACCAGCTGCCATATTGTGTATTTTTATCGATTGTTGGAAATAGAGGACTAATATTTTCTGGTGTATCGGGAATAACCATTATCGGTGCTGACCGGGTATATTTTTTGCCGGAAATCACAGCTTTAATAGCAAAATAGTATGATTTTCCATTAACCAGATTATTGATGGTTGCCTCAAAAACGTTTGCGCTCACGGTGGTGTAGGTCTTCAAATCAGAAGTGCCTGTGTCTGAGAATAAAATTTCAAAATGGTCAGGGTTTAATTCAGGACAAGGACAACTACCACAGAATGCGCAAACTGGTTTACCCCATTTTAGAACGACCTGAACGTCACTTCTAACACTCGTCAAGTATGGTGTGTATAGGCCGTTGGGGTCTATCTCTTGCTCTAAACCTACCCGTTTGCAGGAACCGAAAAGGGAAACTGCAATCATGAGTACTGTTAACGACTGGTTCATCTTTTTGTCTTTTTTCGTTAGACACCTGAATCGTTAACTTGGTTGTAAAGTGTATGATGCACTTGAATTATTGGTGTTGGAATCGGCTGTTGGGTCAACCTGCATGAGCTGGATCTTATCACGGAACACGCTTCTTTTGAACTTGCGAAAACCTGGCTGATTGCGACGCTAAAGAGTAGAGATAGGATTGCTTTTTTCATGGATTTAGATTTTATGTGGTCAATAAACCCTGTTCTCACTTACGCTTTTTGGGGAGTTCAAACTTTACCGAGCCTGAGTCTGTAGAACTTTATAGAAACGAACAATACGAAGTTTGGATTTGATAGCTAAGACCTCATTCGTTATTCATAATCCTAATATTTTGAAAAGTTCATTTCTGTGATTTTTACCGATTGGTATTTCATGCTCACCGATAAACAGGCGATTTCCGTCAATATGGGTAATCTTTGATTGGTTGACTATAAACGAACGATGAATTCTAATAAACCGAGTAGCGGGCAATTGTTGTTCTAAAACCGAGAAGGTCATTATCGGTTCCAGTGTTTTCTCAGTCGTGACAATTCTTGTATGGTTGCGGTTCGCTTCGGCAAACAACAGATCATCGAAGTTTACTCGATAGATCATCCCTTCGGTTTTTACAAAAATATGTTCTTCACTTGCCTTGATTATTGCATGGTTGTGGTGGCTGTTAATGTTGTCGTTGGCTTTGTCTACTGCCACGATGAACCTTTCCATCGAAAAGGGCTTTAACAGGTAATCGCAGACCGCGAGGTCAAACGCGTCAACGGCATATTCTTTGTGGGCCGTGGTCATGATCACCTGGGGTCTGGTTTTTAGCGTTTGTAAAAATCCGATTCCATCCAATACCGGCATGTGAATATCCAGGAAAAGGATCGCAATGGTTTTTTGTTGCAAAATAGCTTTAGCCTCGAAAGCGTTACCGCAAACCCCCTCCACTTTCAATTGCGGCAAATAGCTGCAATACGTCACCATCAGTTCCCTGGCTAACGGTTCATCATCAACAATAAGGCAACAAATCTGACCCATTTATCTGGCTTTAAGACAAAGTTCCACTTTAAACTGATTCGCCGTACGGGTTTGATTCAACTCATACTCACCCGGGTAAAGCAAGTCCAGACGTTTTATCACATTTGCTATTCCGAAGCCCGAGCTTCGCTGATCCTTTGTTCCCTTTTTTTCGTTTTCTGTGTAACTATTGGCGACGTCAAAATAAATAATTTTGCTGATTACTTGGCAGTTGATCACGATCTGAATTTCGTTTTCGAGTGTATTGAGGGCGTGTTTAAACGCATTTTCAATAAACACAACCAGCAGCATCGGCGCTATTTTCACATTTTCCGATGTATCGGTCAGATTGATCGTTAACAATAGCCGGTCAGCGCTGCGAATATTTTCCAACGCGATGTAATTACGTATATATTCAAGTTCTTCATTCAGTTGTACCAAAGGCTGATCGGCCTCATAAACTGAATAGCGCAATAGATCCGATAACTTGAGCAACAAATCGGGCATCTGGCCGGGACGGTTGATGGACAGGCTATACATGTTGTTCAGGGTATTAAACAAAAAATGCGGGCTTACCTGTGAGCGTAGCAAGTTCAATTCACTCCCTTTTTTTTGCTCAGCCAACACGAGTCCATTCATCTTTTCCCTGATGGCGCTTCTGATCACTGCGATAAAAAAACCAATAAAAATTAAAGCAAAACTACACGCTGTAATATTGATCGCAGATTCGATCATATGATTTAACGGTAGATCGGGCACAAAGAAATAAATATAAGCACCAAGACCAAGTACGCAGTATCCCAAAAGGACAACAGCAAGCATAGCTATCAGACCACCCCATTTGCTATTCATTAGCCATTTGCGGCATAACCACCGGCCGGTATATATGCCGCCTAGGATAAATGAATAAATTAAGATCGCTCCCGGCGCATACTTCCATTTCTGGCTTACAGAGAGTATAAATACCATGAGTACTAGTAAAGCCAGGCAAAAGAACAAGTGAGCCCGTCTATCTTTTTCAAAAAATGCCTCGATGTGTATTTCCGGTAATTTCATTCTTCAAATGTGCATATACATCAATTAAATATAGCAAATCCCTTACCAAATAATAGAATTGAAGGACATATGTCATAAAATACCTGACAATTGGGTAGATCAGGGCAATACAGTTTTCTGTCCAGCTATTGCTGGTGTCCGGCCCGCTAATTTTCCTCCCAGATATTCGCCCGGCATCTTTGAGGGGTATTAATTATAAAAGTCATGAAATTAGTAATCACCAATTTGTCTAAAACGTATTCCAATGGTGTTCGTGCACTTAACCAGGTGTCATTAAATCTTAATAACGGGTTGTTTGGTTTACTGGGACCCAACGGCGCGGGTAAATCCTCCTTAATGCGCACCATCGCTACTTTACAAGAAGCAGATAGCGGCAGTATCTTGTTAGATGATCTTGATGTTCTAAGGAACAAAACAGGCGTGCGGCAATTGCTGGGCTATCTGCCTCAGGATTTTGGCGTTTACCCCAAAATATCCGCGGAACGTTTACTGGATCATATTGCTCTATTAAAAGGCGTAGGAAATACAGCCGAAAGGAAAGCACTGGTGGATGCCATGCTTGCACAAGTTAACTTGTATACTGAGCGAAAAAAACAGCTCGGCACTTTTTCGGGTGGGATGAAACAACGTTTTGGCATCGCACAGGCCTTGATTGGTAATCCCAGACTGATCATTGTTGATGAACCAACCGCTGGCCTTGACCCCGCCGAAAGGAATCGTTTTTATAATCTGCTTAGCCAAATGGGCGAAAACACCATGGTTATTCTGTCCACACATATTGTGGAAGATGTAAGTACGCTTTGCTCCAACTTCGCTATTATCAGCCAGGGCGAGGTCCGGTACTGGGGTGAACCCGACGATGCAGTCAAAGCGTTACACGGCGTGATCTTTAGCAAGGCCATTGCTCTGACAGAACTTGATTATTACAAAAATAAATACGCGGTTATTTCAACACAGTTAAAAACAGGCAAGCTGTATATACGGATAAACGCAGAAGCCGAGCCAGGGGACGGATTTGTTCCCGTTAACGCAAACCTTGAAGATGTTTATTTCTCCCATATCTCTAAATCTTTGTTGCATGTTCGGTGAAATATTTTTGTTCGAGCTCCAAACCCAGTTCAGGCGGCCAGCCACATACTTATATTTTGGGTCAATACTAATTTTTAGTCTGGGTACGTTTGCTACTGGCTCTTTGCCATTAGCTGAAAAAGAACATATCAATGCACCCTACGTTCTGGCACTATGGTGTGCTGCGATGAGTATGGTGATGGCACTGATCGGTTCATCAGTTATGGGCTTGCCTGTTTACCGGGATATTGAATACCGGACGAAGCAGTATTACCTTACTTATCCAATCAGCGAAGCAGGTTATTTTTTTGGACGTTATTCTGGCGCATTTTTGACTCTGCTTTTTATTGCAAGTGCTATAATTATCGGCGCGTACGGGGGCACATTGCTCGGGCCATTAATGGGCTGGCGGTATGCCGGACAATACGGAGTAAACCTTGTAAGTTATTACCTTCAGCCCTTTTTTTCCATCGCCCTGACTAATCTGTTCTTTATCGCATCGCTGTTTTACGGATTGGTTGCCCTGACACGAAATGTAAAAGTTATTTACAGCGGTGGCGTGTTTTTATTCTTGGGTTATTTTTTATCATTCTTTTTTTTGATGAATAATCATAGCTCAACTGTGGTTAACCTGGCTGATCCCTTTGCTGTCAACGGTGTGATGCTACAAACCAATGATGCTACGATCTTTCAGAAAAACACTTCCCTGATATCGATCGCTGGTATGTTTTTCTGGAACCGTGTGATATGGTCAGCCACAGGTGTAGCCATTCTGTTTTTTGCTTACAGTCGTTTTAGCTTTACCCGTTTTTTTAGCGAAAAAATGGGAGAGAAAACAATCGCTGATGCGCCATTAAAAACGACAACCTTCGGCCTTCCTAAGGTTCAGGTAACTTTTGGCAACCCTTATGGTCGGCGCACTTTGGTCAGCCTGGTGAAAACAGAATTACTGAACCTAATCCACGATAATTATTTCTGGATTATTTTTTCTAGCGGGCTCTTTTTTCTTTTGATATCATTCTGGATGGGTGTTTCTCCGTTTGGTGTTCCTGAATTTCCACGAACAGTTATTTTGTTCGAGATTTTCAACGATACGTTTCCTTTTTACATTTTCCTTTTTATACTGTTTTACACCGGCGAAATCCTTCACCGAGAACGTAGTAGGGGATTTGAGACCATTAACGATACCTTGCCGCCATCAAACCGGTTGTTAAATGGGGCGAAACTAATTTCTCTACTCATCCTTAGCATTTCCCTGGCCTTGATCCCGATAATTTCGGGGATCTGTGTTCAAATCGCGCAGGGATTCTATCAGTTTAACTTCGCGATATATGCTACGGAGGTCGTTGTCGTTTTGATCCCGCGTTTAATAGGAATCGTCCTGCTTTGTTATGTGGTGCACGTATGGGTCAATCAAAAGTTTGTTGGCCACGTCACCGGGCTGTTGATTTGGGTTGCCATGTTCTTTTTAAATAAATCAGGCACAATCGATTATCATTTGCTGCTTTATACTTATACACCTAAGAGCCGGTTTTCAGATATGGACGGATTAGGTCATATGTTGAGTCCAATAATCTGGTTTGATGCATACTGGCTGCTATTTGGCTGTCTGCTTATAATCTTGTCTGCATTGGGTTATTATCGAGGGATAAGCAGCACATTCAAGGAAAGAGTCAGGTTGGCTTTTCGGCGTTTTGATGTCATTACCAGACGTGTGACGTTTATTGTACTGATCGCTTTTCTGACTGTTGGCGGTTTTATCTATTACAACGTAAGTTATCTGAATAGTTACCTCACTCAAAACGAGCAAGCTTTCCGTAAAGTAGTTTTTGAAAACAGTTTAAAACGCTTTGCCTTACTACCATTGCCCAAGGTGACAAGTATAAAACTTCGGGTTGACCTATATCCGGAAAAACAACAGGCACTTACCAAAGCTGTGGTTACGATGGTCAATCAAACTACTCAACCTATAACGCAGCTACTGGTAGATGGCGACGAGCTAACCAATTTCAATATTAAAAACAACAGCCAATCTATTCCCTTTACTTACCCATTAATTTACACCCGCGGAATGTTTAATCTCTTCAGACCGAGAAATGAACCGTCTGAGTACAGGTTGTATCATTTCATCCCGACACTCCTTCCCGGTGATTCTCTACAGATGGAAGTTCATTCCTCTCAAATCTACAAAGGCTTCAGTAACGACACTTATGCTCAGAACTTGCTGAATAACGGAACCTTCTTTCAAGGCGGATTACCTACCCTGGGTTATAATGCTGCTGAAGAACTAATCGATCCTTTTGATCGGATGAAATATCATTTACCCAAAAGAAAAGCGGAAGCCGATATTCCACAGAACGACCGAGTAGGCAGGGCAACACTAAAATCGGGGCCTACGATTGACCTTTTAAAATTAGACATAACGGTAAGTACTTCCGCCGACCAGACTGCACTCGCGCCTGGCACCTTAATAAAACGATGGACGGAGAATGGGCGAAATTATTTTCATTATGCCAAGACAGGTCCGGGGATGTACATGCCCTTTTATATACTGTCGGCGCGGTATGCAGTTTCGGAGGATACTGTACAATTGGATCACCCTGTTAACATTGCTATTTATTACAATCCGCAGCATGCTGCCAATATCAGACGCTTTATGGCTGGCTATAAAGACGGACTGCATTATTTCAGCAAGGCTTATGGATATTATCCTTTTAATGATATACGTCTGGCAGAAAACAGTGTTTATCAGAACAAAATAATTTCAGCGGTAACGCTCAACGCCTATTCGGAAGATTTTGCCTGGAACGCCCATTTCAGTAGCATCGATCAGTTTGATTATATTTATTTCCATACCATTCGCACCCTGGCACAGCAGTGGTGGCGCTTTCAGGTTGCCCCTAATAATACTGTCGGTTCAATGATTATTCCGGAGGGATTAGCAACCTACTCTGCGCTGAGCCTGATGGAAAAGAAATATGGCAGGAATAATATGCGGAATATCATTTTGGACCAATTGCGTGATTACAACTACAAGCGATTGCGGCTAAACGAACAGGAGCACCCGCTGCTGACTATGAACCATCCCGAACAGAGTGGAAAAGCAGGAGTGGTTTTATTCGGATTAAAGAACCTCATCGGAGAGGATAAATTAAACGCAGCATTACGCGATTTCAAAAATACCTATGCCTTTAAAAACAAACCGCCTTACGCTGGTAATAATGATTTATACCGCCATCTCCGAAAGTATGTACCCGACTCCTTAAAGTATTATTTAGAGGATAACTGGTTGAAAGTAACAAGGTATGACAACAAAGTGATTAAGGCAACAGCAATTCCGACTGGAAAAGGCCGGTATCAGGTTACGTTTACGGTTAACCTAGTAAAAACTGTATTTGATAAAAATGGCCCGGAAATACCGGCCAAAACCATTAATGACTATGTAGACTTGGGTGTTTTTGCATCTGGCAGTACAGGTAAAACCGGACGCTGGCAAACGAATCCTTTGTATTTAAAAAAATACAAGCTGAAAGCTGGAAATCATACACTCATCATTACGGTCAACAGTAAACCTGAGTACGTGGCGATAGATCCATTAGCCAGTTTGATTGATCGAAATGCAAATGACAATTTGAAAAATATAAACGAGCCCTTCTGAGATTAACGCCATAGAATTGAACTATCCATTCGGGCCATCGTGGCGCGCCCAAAAGTAAAATAGACATCATAATTTATTGATGCAAACGAAATTATTATCTCGGTTAGGCTGCTGGCTTATCTTTCCATTCAAATATCTTTTGCAGATTGAATCTTTATTATTTGTCGGTGAGCAGTTTATCAAAATCATACTCCCCGAGCATATTTATGTGCTGCCAGGCAACAGCTGTGCCGTTACGGATGACGCTTATCATTTCCTCTATAGCGTCCGCAGATTCTACTTTTGTTAATAATTCTGGCAAATACAGATAATTTCACAAGACTATGGCATTTTATATAAATCGTCTGCATAAAATAATTTTCTCCTGCTCAGGTTTGGTCGCGAAAGTAAATTCCTGATTATTGCCCAAAAATAGGGATTTGGTAAACCTGTTCATCATTTCGATGTGGCTTAACTGTTTGCCCACCGATTGTGTTAATTGAAGATCATGGTAATAGCGGAGAATAAAACGGGTGCGCATGATCTTGCCAAACTCTTTGATGTGGAATTTGGTTTGAACGAATTTTGGCAATATTTAAACACGAAATTCTGTCACATCTCACTTCTCCCATTTTACATGTCACAAAATTACCGACTGCATTTTTAGTGAACTGCGGTTGTCAACGATTTCGTAACCTCCTCATTGATAATGGAGGCTACAACATGTTGCCCTTCTTTTGTAAGATGGATCCCATCTTTCGTAAGATGTTTGTATACCGCTTTGATTTTACTGTGCGTGTCGATGTAGATGCATTTATTTCTTTCAGCCACTTTCCGGAATTCGGCCACCAGATATTCTATTCTTTTATCGCCGCCTTTGTATTTTTCAGTCAATGTTTGGTCGGAACCAAATGGTGGCGGGGAGACAATAAAAATGGGTGTTTGTTTTCCGTTTGCAGTTGTTTTTTCTCTTAGCTGTTTGATCAATTGGTCCAGATTACCAGGTACTTCTTTTAACTGACCCGCAAAAATCGCCTTACAGTCGTTGGTTCCCAGCATTACCACCACCGCGTCCGGTTTTTCGCCAGTGCTTTGAAATATTTTGTCAACATTTCGAAGTGTGTTCAACTCTTTCCGATCCTGGTTATCAAAACCTATGGTATTTCCCGATATACAGCTGTTAACAATTCGATCGTATGGTCGCAAATCTTTTAGCTGGTTAGCCCAGCCGTATTCCAGCGCGCCGTTAGAATCTCCTATGGCGAGTATAGTTTTGGATGGAATATGTGCCAGAATATCGCCGGGAGGCATTTCATGTGTGCCCTCAAAAACGGTGATACTAAGCTTATCCTGAAAATGGTTTTTATAAATAATTTTTCGACCTCGCATTGTCCCCTGGTCACCACCACCCGGGAGGGACCTCTCCCTGACCATGCTGGAAATATACTCCTCAGGTATTTTTGAAAATGGGGCGGTCGGGCTAAAATAGGAAACCAGCTTATTATACATTTCGAGAGATTGGCTGATCGGAATGGAACCCGTGTAACCATCGTGAATCCCGCAGTAGATTGATAATTTGCTGTTTTGTCTGTCCGTAACCGGTGTGTCGTCAAAAAATGGAGAGCGCTTTTTTGCTTGTTCCACATCCAGCTTTTCACGATTCCCGGAGGTCGCCGCAGCAATGTCGCCAGCATATCTGGCTTTCCTTCCGAGCGATTCATAGTACCAGTCGACCAGGTTATATACCCCGGCATAGGCTGAAAAGCTGCGGATTTTATGCTTTGAACGCATGTAGGTAAGCAATGTCATGTAACCCCCGCCACTCACGCCAATTGCGTGAATATTGTCCGGATCGGTTTGGGAATTAGCCAGAGCCCAGGAGATGGCATCGTCGACGTCGCTTACTACCAGATCACTTCCGCAAGCTTCCGGATTTTTGTTGGCTCCGCGAAAATCCGGGTGTATGTAATTGTATCCTTTCTCAATGCAAATGTTAATGAGTGTATCCTTTTGCATAAAATCACCGCTCCAGGTATGGAAACTGATCACCAAAGGTTGCGGTCCTGCTTTTGGCGATTTGTAAAATATGGCGGACTGTTCCTTGCCATCAGCGGAAGAACGGATGCTTATTTTTTTTGCCTGAGATGGCCAGTCTTTGGATTTGGTATCGTCCCATTTTGGGTCGTTTTGGGCAGATAGCATTGAGCCGGAAATGTTCAAAAAAGCAAGAAGGAGGAGGAAGCGAAGAATCATGAAAAGTTTAGAAAATGGGTCAAACAGTCTTATACAAAATATTTAATCGCGGGTTTATACTCGTTTGGTTTATTGGGTTTGTAAGTGGAGCAGATTTCGCTGCAGGACCGGCTGATGTCTGCAAAATAATTTTCCCCGTATTTTTTGTGACCGCTTACACATACTATTAAATACAACTAAATACAACGGAGAACATTTGTTATTTTTAGGAATAGGATTTCTTAAGCCCAACATCAGTTTGTACTCCTAAAACTCCTTTCGTAACATGAAGTCTTCAGCAGAAAAGAAAGAACTCGTTTCAAAATTACCTTTGGCCTTTGTCGAGACGGGGCTTCAGGAGGAAATGATCGCCTTCGGTAAGTTCATGCTTGTAAACAAAGGGGATACCATCGTAAGTGAGGGACAATATCTGGACTTTTTACCAATCGTGATCAAGGGTGAAATACGGGTATTCCAGATGAAGGATGACCGAGAAATTCTGCTTTACTATGTGCGGAAAGGTCAAACCTGCATGATGTCCCTTTCAGCTGCCTATTTCAATAACAACAGTACGTCATATGGGGTGGCGGCCGAGCCTTCGGAAATCTTTGTGTTTCCTACCAGGCTTGTGAATGAATGGCAACTCAAATACCCTTCCTGGAACGCGTTTCTGATCCAAACTTTCCGCAGCCGCTATGACGAATTGCTCAGCGCCTTTGAGAGTGCTGCTTTCGATACTGTGGAGCAGCGCCTGATGGCTTATCTGACGACCAGAGCCAATAAAGAAAACAGCAAGAAAATAGTCGTCTCACATCAGAGCCTGGCTTCTGAACTGGGCACATCAAGGGTTGTTATTTCGCGAATTCTGAAAGCGTTCGAGCAGCAGAACAAGCTACAACTTTTCAGAGGATACTTAATTCTTAAATAATTATTTTGACTTGTGTAACTTTTGTTACCGTCGTTCAACATCGACAGAAAATATCTTTGGACAACTAAACAAAGGTCCAATGAAAAATATATACGTCACACTCGTTATTGTCTTGTTATCTGCCTGGTCCTGTTTTGCTCAATCTAACCTCAATCCTTCTAAAAAAATGAAATTTCTTGTACACCTAACACACGGGTCAACCGATCCTACGGTCGCTGCACTCGCCTTTCTGGTCGCCAGAACGGCACTGGAAGAAGGGCATACGGTCAATATTTTTCTTGCAGGAGATGCTGTGAAACTATTGCAGGATCCAATACTGAACGAAGTGACGGGTCTTGGCACAGGTAAGCTCAGGGAACATTTCGACTCAATTGTGAAGGGCGGCGGACATTTCTATTTGTCAGGAAATTCTTCGAAGGCCCGCAATGTGACCAGCGCGGATTTGGAAGGAAAACCTGCCGAATTTGCGTTGCCGACTGTTTTGGTCAAGCTGGCTGTGGAGAGCGACCGGATGTTTACGTACTAAGCATCTACATTCTTTTGACATTTACCATTTGATATTATTTATTCAATCCTAAATTCAATAATTATGAAAAAGCTACTTTGCCGGGATGCCGGTTTTGACTGTGAGGGCGTTATCACAGCATCCACAGAAGATGAAGTACTGAACGCTGCTGCCGATCATGCGCTCAGTGTACACAACGTGCAGGTTACACCGGAGCTGGCCGATCAGCTCAGGACATTGATTGTGGAGGAAGGCTGATTCTGTCAGAGAATAGATCAGCGAATCGCGTTTGATATACTCCGTCTCCGGCACCATCAAACATCTTCTGGTCGTCGGAAATATTTTTTGCTTCATATAATTACTGAATCAGACGTTCCTGTGTAAAATCGAAATGCCCGAAGAGTTTGTTCCAAAAGTTTGAATGTTGATTGATTTACGCTCAGGCAGTGTCACGAGTTAACGCGTCTGTAAACGACGAGGTGGCTCGTGACGCTGTTTGAAGACCTTGTCAATAAAGTGCTTGCCAATCAAATTTGCTGGTTTTCGTTCAGCGCTCCTTTAATAATTTCGCCTATTCTGGCAAAAGTTATGGCATTCTGGTACTAAGCCGCTCTTCTGCTTTCAGCTCCAAATACCTCATTCGTTTTCTCATTTCCTCCAAGAGACTCCGTAAAGTGAGTCGCATAGGCTCAAACCAAAAGAGCGCTTCAAAACTTTCATAATCAGCTCGCGGATTGTTGAATTGTGACCTATTGTATTTTCTCCGTCTAAGGGGGTATTCTTCATTCAACAAATTACTACTTTATGAAAGTTGTCTCTACTTTCCTTTCCGGGATTGTGCTCTTATCGGGCGTCACCAAAGTATTTTCACAGCAGTATGTAGATGGAAGCGGCAGCTGTGCCGGAAACACGCCCTGCCACATCACAATCCAGTCAGCTATTACTTCGGCGGCAGCCGGTGAAACGATCACAGTGTATCCCGGCACTTATGCTGAGAATGTCATAATTAACAAAGATATCAGCCTGATTTCAACCGGCGGCCGGGCTGCAACCACGATATCCGGAGTTCAGACTTCACCCGCCCCCTCTATTGCTGGAACGATACTGCTTACGGGTAACACGACCGGCGTCAGTATCGGTACGAATACTGCCAATGGTTTTACGATTATCGGTGTAGACTGGCCTACAAACGTTACGGATGTCGGAGCAATTTATGTACAGGGCCCTGGCACCCAGACCAATCTGAGCATAATCGGGAATGATGTGCAGGCAAAGGGCGATAATGGTTTTATTTCTGAACCTGGTGCGACTTTCACCGGATTTACCTTTGACAATAATATTCTTTCAGGACAAACCTTCCTGGGCACTCAGCCCAATCAGAGCTGTTGCAGCTCGGCGTGCTATTTTGACAATACTTCCAGCAACGTTGCTCGCTCATTGTTTGTACTTAACCCCAGAGCCGACGGCAGTACTCCCGCAGCGACGAACGTTCGCTTCACCAACAATTCGATAACCGGTATCGCCGGAGCCAATGCGAACGGAAACATTCTTGTACAAATCGCTGCAGCGGACGCAATTATTGAGAAAAATGTTTTTGCCGGAACCACTGTGAGTATGAGTGCCTTCTGTAACAGAGGAACGCTCCGGGTTCGTGGCACGAACGTGACCATTGATTGCAACCAATTTAATAGCGCCGGATTAACTGGCACTGGTGCATACCACATTTTGTTCGACAAGCAGAACTCCTACGCCACAGCGCTTTCGCCGGCCAACACGCTGGCAGGTGTGGCTCAATACAATAATTATGATGCAAATCCGGTAGCGTTCTACAACCCTATTGGCGGATTATGCCCTGCCATTCAAAATGCAGTTTTTGTAAATGCTACCACGGCTGGTTCCTATGCTGCTTGTGGCGGTACCTTGCAAACGGTCACTGGTTCTTGTGTGAAGCCCTTGCCGGTTACAATTGTTTCTTTTAGTTCCACCGTGATCAATAACGCAGTCGAGCTAAGCTGGAAGACGAGTTCGGAGGTCAATAATAAATATTTTGAAGTTGAACGAAGTGAGGAAGGGAAAATATTCAAATCCCTTGGACAGCTTGAGGGCAAAGGAACCACAAACGGCATCAATTCATACACTTTCACCGATGAACAGCCGAATGTCGGCGTTAATTATTACAGACTTAAGCAGGTTGATTTCGACGGAACCAAGACGTATTCCAGAATGCTGGCTGTGAATTTTTATGGAAGCGATTTTGTGTCCGTCTATCCGAATCCTGTTACGAATCAGGTTTCTGTGCAATTTCGAAAAACTGGGACTAATGCCAGTGTGGGCGTATCGAACATGAGATTGTATAATCAAAATGGACAAATGCTGAAAGAGGTTAATTCTGGCAAAATGATGGCACTTCCAGGAATTACACCGGGCGTGTATTTCCTGGAAATTCTCACGCAGGATGGGCAAGCCTATCGTAAAATCATCACCAAACAATAGAAATCGGTTCAGTAAGAAAATAACACCCGGGCAGATATTTTGGTGCCTGGGTGTTATTTTGTTGAAAACCAGACTTTACCGGATTGTTACCTTTGGTACGCTGCCCCCCTTTGTCAAGTCCCATTTTTTGTGATAAGTTTTCGATGACTTGGCAGTCACCCAGATCAAGCCAAGTTCCTGAGCCGGGTTTTTGATTTGTGACAAAATCATTTTACCCCATTCTTTGATCGGATCTTTCAATTTCCACCATCCGAGTGTATTACTTCCGTTCATCCCATCTTCATCAGCGGGGTAGCCAATTTGAAATGCGCATGCGGTAGGGGCAAATCGATTGGCCCACGAAGCAAAGCCTTTGCTCAGATCTTCAACAGTTGCCTCTGAGGCGAAGTCTACAAAGATCAGGTCACCTTTTCCACGATAAGTGGGCGGCATAAAGCCAGGATCATAATGCCTCAGAAATAGTCGATATGCAGGATTGTAAGATTTTACTTTTTCATCCCATTCCTGGGTTGAAGCGTCCGTTCCCAACTTTACACAATGAATGGGGATCTCCGTTGAAGTCGGATAGCTCTGTGGCGGTTTTTGAAGAGTTTGGCGGTGTTCTCTGGCGTCATGAAAACCACTCGAGGAAGGCAACGAACCTCGCGATCAAGTACTACATCACAGCCGGGAATTATGATTATGGTTTCAAATGGGTCTTTAAAGAGGATGGGGTGATATCGGTGGAAACAGAATTGAACGGTTACCCGCATGTAAGAGCAGTCAATCGGAGTATGGACCACCCGGGAACGGCCGACGAAGCATATCAGGGCGACTATTACGGAACGTTGGTTGAGCCACATGTGGAAGCCAATAATCATCAGCACTGGTTTGTGTACCGGTTTGATATGGATGTGGACGGCCAGGCGAATAGTGTGGGTGAAATGAATACGAGCGCAGTTCCCAGAGGTCCGGCTAATCCCTTGGGGAATACTATGGTAGCGCGAACCACCATGTTCTCAAAGGAGAAGGATGCTCAGCGTGATGCGAACGTGGCCACAAACCGTACCTGGATGGTGATGAATCACCACATTATGAATAAGTTTGGCCATCATTCTTCCTACATGCTGATGCCGAATGCAGGGATAACGCCGTTGCCGGATAAGAACTCATCCTTATTCAACAGAGCCGAGGTCTTGTATCACCACTTCTGGGCGACACCTTACAACCCGGATGAAATATATCCCGCGGGCGATTATCCCACCACCAAACAAAAAGCCCAGGGCATTCCCGAATGGACAAAGAAAAACCGGAGCATTGATAATACAGATGTGGTAGTGTGGTATGTCGGCGGCGTCACACACATTGTGCGTCCTGAGGATTGGCCAATCATGAACCAGCATTGCATATCTGTACATCTGATGCCGATGGGTTTTATGTCATCTAATCCGGTACTCGGTATGCCCGCAGCGAGTGGTTCGGCGGGGAGAAAGAAGTGATTGATTGATGGGAAATGAGAGATGAAAAAAGGAGAGATAAAAAAATGTGAGATGAGAATGAGTGATGAACTAGAGTGCAATGTGCTAACTAGTCAAGGGGGTAAAAAATTTATAGACAGGATCTCCTGCCGCATGATTAACAGGATCGACAGGATGTTTTGGGGCTTGTAGTGAATTATTTACGTTCAACGATAAAATCCTGTAAATCCCTTTAATCCTTTCTTTAAAAAACTGAAAATACCTATCTGTGATAATTTGTCAAACATTTAGAATAAACAAAAAATGATCATAAAGGAATATACGATCGTTGCACCGGAAGGCATTCATGCTCGCCCGGCAACGGCTTTGGTGCGGCTGGTTAAAAAGATTAAGTCGGCTGTTACATTAACCAAGGGAGACAAAACCATTCAGCTCAACAGCATGCTCAACATACTTGGTCTAACCACAAAGGGTGGTGATATTGTTACCGTTTCGATCGACGGCGAGAATGAAGAAGAAGCGGCGTCGGTTTTGGATGCTTTTTTCAATGAACAGTTGGCAAGTTTATAAAGAGGAGACATGAAAACTAAGAGATGAGCATTTTTGACGATTTCCATTTGGGCATTGCCGATCGAAAATTGCTGTTAACCTCTCCATTAGAAACTTAACCCTTGACCTTTTCACCTTTAATCGTTTTCCTTTCAAATCGAAGACCACTGCAAAATCACAATCTGTAAAAACGAACAGGAATTCAATCTTACTGCTGCCTGGCGCATCATCGCTCAGATGCTTGCGAAACCCAATTCGGTTATAGGGCTGTCAACAGGGCAAACAACCATCGATATGCATGCAATCGTGTCCCATATTATGCCCAATACCCATTTGACGTATCCCAAATCACGCTTTTCAACGTCGATGAGCTGACCAATCTACCACGCGAATATGCCGGGAGCTGCTATACGATGATTCTCAATCAAATCGCCGGACCGCTCGGTATTCCGGACGAGAACTTTATCATGCCTCCAACGATGTCCGATGACTTTGAAAGAGAGGCCAGATTATTTGAGGAGCGTCTTGCCGAAAGGGGAGGAGCTGATCTTCAGATGCTGGGTCTTGGAAGTAATGGACATATTGGGATCAACCAACCGGGAACTCCATTTGAGTCCGAAACCTGGGTTTCTCCTATGGATCCTGATTTCGAAGCGCGGGTACGCCGGGAAACGCAGGTGCCGGAGGGTACTGAGCTTGGCGGATTGACCAGGGGTATAAAGAATATCATGCACACCCGAAAATTGATACTAATAGCCAAAGGATCGCACAAAGCGGAAATGGTTGAAAAAGCCATTCGGGGCCCTGTGGCGATTGACATTCCGGCCTCCATTGTACAAATGCATCCGAACTGCGAAATCTTGCTGGATGCTGATGCGGGAGCGAGAATTTTGGGCAGGTTTTAATTTATCTTCTTTTAATAAAAAGCCTTCAATTGTGGAATTATGGGGGGATTTCTAATCGCCAGTCTGTAAGCCGGAACGTCGCGGCATGTTGTAGGTTGAGGAGTAGGAACGACTATAAGTTGGTGTTGGGAATGTCTTTTTTGCTAAAATGTAAAAACAACTAAGTATATAGTTTTATATTTTATCTTCATATTAAATTGGGGCAGATTATGATCTGAATAGATTTAATGAAGACTATGGTGAGATGGACTATTATTGTAGCGGTATTTTGTGTTGGTTGTGCCACGCAGCGAAAACTTCCACCGGACATGGTTTTTAATACCACCGCTTTGCGTAATGACTCGACCTGGTTTGGAACTGCTAGAGCGATACGACTTCTGCCGATTGGTTCACCTGACTCCGTAAGGCAATTCAATATCCATATCGCGACTGATATACTTTTTCCGGGGCGGGATATGCCCGACAGTGCCTTTCCTTACACAGCGACCGGCTGCAAAGGGGACTGTCGGCAAAGCCAGATTCTTTCATTTTATAACATTCCACTGAAACGGGGTAAGAGCAGTATTGGTAAAATCGACAAAAAACGCACGATTGAAAATGAGAGGACCAGTTACTGGCTCGTAGGCTATTCAGGTGGCGCATATAAGCGATACCTGTTCAAGGGCAGGAAACCAGGCTGGATTCGAGTAACAAGTTATGACAAGTATTCAAAAGTCGTTGAAGGTCGCTTTGCCGTCCGGCTGGATGAGGACCTTTCCCTGACTTCGAGATTAATAAATGAAATCAAGCCAGTGGTGAAGTTTAGCAAGGGGCTGTTCCGTGTGAAACTTGCGGATGTTAAGGTTGAGTGAGTAATTTTGAAGATCTAACTAATTTTTCAAGTCGCAGTGGGAACATTTCCTCTCTAAGAAAGATCATTGGATCACTGGTTTTGGTCCCATAGGAAAGTTTGATTATGCTTCACGCGCAATAAAGCGTTGCTAATAATGCTTACCAGGTGTTCAGCAGGAACGCTATTAGTGGCCGTATTTTCTACCGACCAAATGTTCCTAAGGAACATAAACATTAATTCTATGGATAATTTTAGGAGCAGATGTCCCAGCGGGAGATTTCGTTGGTAGAAGGAAGCATCGGCATTGACCTTTCTTCGTTCCTTAGGAACGTTTGGTGTTTAGCAGTTACCAGCTAAAGCCAAGTCATGACGCAACACCCACCAACGGCTCCAACTTCTTTCGCTTCCCCCCATTTCCCATTGATGTAATTCCTCACTGGCAATTCAAGCCAGGGAAGGTTGTGGCAAGCCGGAACGTCTAATGAAGTCCGTTTTTTCTGAGGTCTCAAAAGACTTCCTGGTAAGAATAGATCAGGATTTACAAAAAAATATACTACCGAGGAATTCAGTACAACGCGGTGATTGAAATCGCAGGCCAGGAAATTGGCTATGGAGGCTTCGTGACCTGGATGCAACATCTGCTTGAAAACGAGAAAGATGCTCATTTCGGGTATTGGTATTGGGTATTTAACGAAATTATCAGAAGCGTCGTGAAATGTCCCAAATTTGCCAGTTCGACGCCGCTCAATCTCCGAGATGTATCGGGTGTGTAGCTCGGTGTTGACAGAGAATACCCTTTTACTTGGTCACTGGGCTAACTGTACCAAGACGCATAATTAATGTTACCAATAATTTTTTCCTGAGCTGAGTTCCCATTGAGATATTTTTTAACTCCAACATTTGCTCTTTCTGCTGTTACCCTCTTGGGCATGGTCATGGCGTAGCACTCTCAGTTAGTTAAAAGTATTTTCCTTCCGGCTATTTCCTGCCAATATCGATCCTGCCCGCCACCCAATTGGCAAGGTACCTAAATCAGTCAAATTAATATCGCCCTTTCGCATGTGGCGTTTTGTGATCTTACTCGACCAGTGGTCTTGCACTATTCTGAACTACCAATTCAAGTATAAACGGTTTATCGGGGTATATAATTTTAAGCTTTTGGCGGGTGGTTTTTGGTAATATATTTTTTGAGTAATCAAATCCTGGTGTTGGTGTTTTACAAATTTAAGCTTAATAAATTGGATTTTAAATTTTAGTATACAGTCTGTTTTGTATTTATTAATTTTGAAATTGATCAGGTATTTAAACAAGAATATAGATTTTTTAATTTCTGAAATAATAGTAGTATTTGTTCGAAATTGATGCCTAAAAAACAGAATAAATACTATTTTATATTGCCCTAACTTAATTAATAGAATTAATTTTATAGAATTTAATTTAACTGATATACAATTAGTTAGGTGAATAAGTAATAAAATAGATTGAAATATAAATCCATTTAAATTATGATTAAAAAAGATAATTTAATCTTCATAAATGGGTATTAATTATCTAACTTCCCATGCAATTTTAGTGTTTTGTTTAGTGAATTATTTACCTCTAATATTTTTAATACTATGAAAGTTTTTCGAATTTACTTCCTTGCCGCGACGCTTTTATTTGGCTTAGCTTCCAGATCGTTTTCTCAATGTAGCTTCCTGAGTCCCGGGGTTGAATTGAACAGTGTAACAACCTCAGGCTCTAATTGTCTTGTAAATCTAAACCTCAGGTTTACGATAGATCGAAATAATGGAAATAAGTACACGTACATACATTTATGGAAGCAATCAGAACATCCTACAATAGCTTACAGCAAAGGGCCTGACGCTGGCGAGCTTGGACCCGTTTTGGCAACCATTGCTATTGAATGGACTGGTGCTAACGTGGCAACACTGTTGTCGACTTACTCTCCTGATCCCACTTTGATTATTCCACTGTTCACTGGTGTTACAATCTCTCAGGAAAATACCGGGAACCTTTACACGGTAACCATAAGTGATTTATCATTTCTGGTTCCGGGAGCTTGTACAGGCGTCCCAACACTGGCGGGCGACGTCTGGGGTACTCAGGCGAATTCAAACAATCCTACTGTCCATTGTGTAAGTACAAATATTCCGCTGTCAATTGTTAACCCTCTTGTAACGGGTGTCATTAACTGTGCAGGCACTGCAGGACCAAGAACATATAACCTGGATATCACTACAACTGATGTGGTGGGATTTAATGTCATTTACAAACTGTACCTGGATGATGGTGTGTTGACGGGAGGAGTGACTACATTTTCCAGTGCCGATCAACTAATTTTTACCAGCAGCACCCTGTCAGTCTCTGCGTCTACCCCAATTGATATTAATAATGCGGCCTATAATTACGGTGCCGGTCAAAGCCAGCGAACAGTATGGGTTGAAGTCAGGGGGGGCACGCTGCCCAATGCCATTATTGCCGAAATTAGAAACAACTGTGATGCGATCCTTCCAGTAAGGCTGGTGAAGTTCCAAGGAGATTTACTTGACAATTCTATTACTTTGTCATGGGTTACTGCTGAGGAATCCGGGAGTAGTAAATTCAGTGTGGAACGCAGTGTTGATATGAAGGAGTTTATTTCAATAGGGGACGTGACTGCGGCAGGAAATTCCAGAGCGAAAAAGAACTATCAGTTTCTGGACATGTCGCCTTCAGTTGGTAACAATTACTATCGTTTGAAACAGCTTGATTATGATGGTAGCTTTGAGTATTCCAGAACTATTGCAGTTGCCAACAATGAAGGAAGTCTGGCGTTTGAATTACTTGGTAATCCTGCGCAGAATGGTGAGATCAGATTCCTTTTTAAAAATCAAGACCTAAATGTAATTAGTTTAACGAATATGAAGGGGCAATCCATTAAATACACATTGGCAAAGGACGGGAATACTTACATCGTCAAACCCAAAACAGCACTCGTTAGCGGAGTGTATATTTTGTCATTGAAGAACGGTCAAAATCATCTAATAAAAAAGATTTTGTTTTTATAGACTGATTTTTCCCGCAACCGATAAATGTTGAGAAGTGGGATTGATAAAATGAAAAACGCATTTATCAAAAAAAGACTGCTGACACCTTTTTGGCAGTCTTTTTTGATGCTAACTTCGACCCCTATTTTATATTTTCAATCAAGCATTTAGCCAATAATTATTTAGTACGGGCGTGGCGGGGTTGAAATTATGTTGTCGATTATACTTTCTTTCATTTTAGGCAGGTTGAAACATTTCTCTTCGTTAGGAGAACGTGTCTGAAGTTCAACTAGCGACAAGCTTTTAATCTAATTTCTTATAGAGTGCTTATTGCCAAATAGTTTAAATATTTTACATTGGTTTAGTAGGGCCCAATTCAATTAGTTTTTTATGTTCGAGCGGGAACATTTCCACCGTAAATAAGATATTTAATTTTTTGGTTTTCGTTCCGTAGGAAACTTTGGTGTTTTAGTAATTACCAGCTAAAGCGTGGTCATGACGCAATACCCACCAACGGCTCCAACTTCTTTCGCTTCCCCCATTTTCCATTGATATAATTCCTGGTAGGCAATTCAATAAAACGGTAAGAGAGGTACGAAATAAACAAAATGAATACAACGAAAACCAGGCATGTTAACCAACTGCTAAAAAGAGCCAGCTTTGGTAGCGGAATACCCGTTTTCTCCGGATTGCCCATCACTGCGGCGCCCTGATATAAAAAGGGTTGGTGAATGAGATAAATAGAAAATGACCAGTCGCCTAATTTCTGAAGTGGTTTTGATCCCAGGACTGTGTTCAGATTTTTACTGCCATAAGCTGCCGAAAGCAAGATGAGCGGGAAAAATAGAACTGTGATCACGTCGAGCACCGCAAGATGCATGCATATTGCCAGCCCAATCACGAGTATCGAGAAGACAGTACCGGAAGAAAATATTTTTTTGCCCCAATCTTCTTTGTATCCAAAATACACAACCATTCCGATTACAAATCCAAAGAAACATCTCGCAAACCCAAATTGATAGGATACATTCAGCGAGAAAGGAGGGGTCTCCGGGGATCTGAAAAAGCTGAGCGAGTCAGGCACCGTTACCAGTGGAATCAAGAGGTAGCCAATCATTAAATATCCGGCAATACACATCACAAGGACAACAAGCCTGCCCGCTTTTCCCAACTTCATAAATGGCCAGACCAGGAAGGGGAAAAGCATATACATCCACCACTCCGTACTGATGCTCCATGAGGCATGGGTAAACGTAAACCACTGATGGAGGTTCATAGAGTGAAGCAAAAACAGATTGGTAACGAAGGAGTAAGCGGAATTTTCAGTATTTATGATTGGAGACACCGTCGCGCCCCATTGCGATAGCAGAAACAGGAATAGCGTGGTCAACAGCAGTGAAAAAAGATGCAAGGGATACACCCTAGCGAAACGGGCAATAGTGAATTTCTTAAAATCATCTCCTGTAACCGAATTTGCGAAATTTTGCGCGTATACATAGCAAAGTATAAAACCGCTCAATACAAAAAAGAAATCAACCATCAGATACATACGTCCTAAAATGGATGAGCTTTCCCCAGGCAATAACTGCCCTCCGAAAGAATACAATACCAGTTCAACATGGAAAATAACCGTTAGAAGCGCAGCAATCCCACGCAGTGGCGTGAGGTTTGAGAGGTATTTGTTAGTGTTCATGGTTGGGGGTGTTTGAGGTGGATTTATTGGGGTATGGTTTCTATTGATACGTGGGTCTGGGGTTTAGGTTGCGAATGTGGGAAGCAATGGTAGAGCGTTGTCTTACATAATTGCAGCGTCAACTTCCAGATGTTGAAGAGGCTATTCATTTTGTGTTCTGTGTCCTTGGCGTTACAACCGCTTTACAATGCAACACCGAATGCAAATCGGTGTTAGCGGAATAGCGGAAACATTCATAATCCTGGAGGTTTAACTTTATCATAAAATAGCAAATTAATCTAACAGTCTCAAAACGATGACGTTAAATAATTATTTAACGGTTAGGAATTTCTCAATTTGTACCCCCAACCCATCAAAAAAGCCACCAGTAACACTGGCAGCTTTTTTGAATTTTAAAATAACCTACACCGCTATACCTCAGGAATTAATAAACGCCAGCAGATCTGCGTTGATTGTGGCGGCTTCCGTGGTAGGCATGCCGTGTGGGAAGCCTGGGTAGGAGATGAGTTTTCCGTTTTTCACGAGTTTTACGGCTTTTGCACCGGTCAGTTCGAATGGCACGATCTGGTCGTCTTCGCCATGCAGAACGAGTACGGGTACATCCACACTTTTGAGGTCTTCGGTAAAATCTGTTTCTGAAAAGGCTTTGATGCAATCGTAATGGGCTTTGATGGCACCTGTCATGCCCTGCCGCCACCAGTTGTCCCGGATGCCTTGTGATACTTTTGCACCTTCACGATTGAATCCATAAAATGCCATCGTGAAATCCTGGAAGTATTGCGGGCGTTTGGTCGCAGTGCCTTCCCGTATTTCGTCAAAAACAGACATCGGAATACCATCTGGGTTTTCTTCCGTCTTTACCATGAGTGGTGTAACCGCACTGATAAGCACGGCTTTCGCTACACGGCCTTGCCCGTACTTGGCAACATAGCGGATCACTTCACCACCACCAGTTGAATGACCCACGTGAATAGCATCTTTCAAGTCGAGCGCTTCGGTAAGCTCGGCCACATCCGCTGCATAGGTGTCCATGTCGTGACCATCAGCAGTCTGCGTGGACCTGCCATGTCCCCTGCGATCATGTGCAATAACCCTAAATCCTTTGCTCAGAAAAAACATCATTTGTGCATCCCAATCGTCACCGGATAGCGGCCAGCCGTGATGAAAAACGATTGGTTGCCCGGTTCCCCAATCTTTGTAATAAATTTCGGTTCCGTCCTTTACTGTGATCTTAGCCATGTTTTTTGGTTTTTAATGAATAACGTTAAGACATTTTTTAAAGATATGCTTTTGTGTCAAAGGGAAAAAATTGTGCCTCAGTAGTCTGTCAGGTCGTCTGAATGAGAGCACGGCTAACTTACAAGGCGTTTTAATGAAATGATATAACCGCTGTGAAAGCCTTCATGGTAAAGAATGAATTCCAGTGCATCTCCGATCGTAGTCAATTCTATTCCGTATACTTTCAGAATATTTGGGGACGGGGAATATTCTTCAAAGATGCTGTTATCAAAATCCCTTTGAAACTCGTCGATTGAATCAATCAAGAGATTCTTAATTCTTTCTATTTCAGCTCCGTCTATAAATCCTGTAGGTTTGGTGTTGGTCGTGTAGGGGGCAAAGTATTTGTCATCAATTGTAATCGGCAGGTTCGCCCTCATGTAACAAATGCTTTGCTGTGCACAAATCAAATGAGCCAGATTCCAGATGATATTATTGTTATACCCCTGAGGAATTCGATTGAGTTGCTCATCGGTAAGGTCAGAGATTTGCGAAAGCAAAAACTGCCTGAATTTTTTTATTTTTTCAATTCGTTTGTCCATTATCTTTCTAATGATTCAGTAAGCAGATTTAATGATATGATTTATTAGTGGCAAAATTCCTCAAATATCCGGGAGCAATTGGTGAATATACAAAACTTCGTCTGGTCAGCCTACGTCGTTAATCGGCCTCACAGGCCCCGGATGTTCAGAATTATGCAACATTTTTGCCTTTAACACCCAACAACGCTGCAATTTCTTTGTCAACGCTACCCGAAAGGTTGCCTGCTCAACAATGAGCCATCAATGTTGACGCGCCATATTCTTAAGGAAACTTTCTGCCAAATACATACTCTTTTCCGCCACCTTTAAACCAAAAACCTCCTTATACATAGTCGGGTTTTTGGGCCCTTCCCGTTGTATTAGTTTTGAAATGTCAAAGAGAAACAACGTCGAAACAAGCTGATTTTCTAAGGCATTTTCAAAATTCTTAAACGCAAAAAAACAACCATATCAACTATGAAATCTTTCCAATTCTTCGCATTCTTTTTTATGATTACTCTTGTAGGTTTAACTTCATGCAGCAAAAAAAATGATGACGTAAACCCAGACCCATCGGCAACGGTAGGCTTCAAGGTAAAGGTAGACGGCAAGGTCTATGCTCCCGATTACGCTTACGCTCTTGCCAATTTTCCCGGCGCAAATGGATATTACGCCATTTATGGTCTGGATAGCCGAACAAGCGATGTGGTTGCCATTGCATTGCCCAATTCGGCGGCCGAAGGCACTTATCCGATCAATGAATCCAATTTTGCGAGTGTCACGATCAACAAAGAAGATTTCGCAACAAGAAACGGCGGCGGCGGATCGGTGACGATCACAAAGAAAACGGCTACACAATTGATGGGTACCTTTACATTCACTGCTTACGATGCCACAGGGACGCAGAAAAGAGCATTGACGGAAGGAACTTTCAATGTAGCTATACGATAATATCAGTTAACTCAACGTGAATCTATACGCACACGAGGTCGTCTTCCAATGGCGGCCTCTTTGTTTATGGCCGGTGATGCGCTAATTTTATCTCGATCATAAAATTGTTGATGGAAAAAGCGGACTACAATTACTGCCCAAAATGTGGGACGCCATTCGAGTGTAGATGGGAAGATATTTTAAGCTGTCAGTGTAATACGGTCAGCTTTCGGGCAGAAACCGTTCGTTTTCTTGAGAAACATTACGAAAGTTGTTTATGTAAAAACTGCCTTTCCGGTATCGGAGAGGCAGTTGCTCTGGCGGAAAAGCATGTATTCCCTATCCAGAAAGAAATGTTCGTCGAAGACGTACACTATTATATTGAAGGCGGCTATTGGGTATTTACAGAAGCTTACCACATTCTCCGGGGAACCTGTTGCGAAAGCGGATGCAGACATTGTCCATACGGCTTCGCTGTCCCCAGATCTGTAAAATGATTTTTGAATCCCCCGAAAACATAGGATTAATTGCCGCCCTCTTTAACTTTTCGGGTTATTTTCTCCAATCAATCGATTTAAAAACAATGGATTTGTAGTCATTGAATTCATACAAAATGCCAATCGTGTTTTTGCCGGTTTTGACTAGGTCAGAGTATGCGGTATAATCTTCTTCATTGTTTTTGCTTTTATCAACCGGGTAGCTTTTCGTCCAGGTTTTCCCGTCGTCAAAACTTATTCTTAGCGTAAGGTTATCGCGGTTTTTTGTGTCTGCGGCGTTTGAAAAAGCGAGAATATTTCCTGTTTTTCTATTTTCAAGCGTTAATATACTTCCTTCACAAATGGGGTCAGGCAGGTTGTGATCAAAATAGGTGGTATCCCATTTTATCCCGCCATTTTTGCTCACTGCTACAATCCTGGCCCTTACATCACCTTGCTGGTTTCGTGAGTTAAACATAAGTCGCCCACCCGAAATTTCTGCTGCTGTGGCCTCGTTGGACCCTCCAAAGGAAATCGTTTCACTGAGTTTGAAGGTTTTGCCATGATCGTCTGAATAAAATCCATGTGCCTGGTAGTCAATGGATTTCGGTTTTGGTGGTCCTGCCGAATGATTGGCAGCGACATAAATACGGCCCTTGTATTTCCCGTTCGTGAATTGCATCGCATGTCCTGGTGTATTGGCATAACTCCGCCAGTCTTCCTGGAAGTTGTACGATGGGTTAACCTTTGGTTGGTTGGGGCGGTGAACCATCAGCGTAATATTTACAGGATCGGACCAGGTAAGGCCAGCGTCCGTTGACGTTTTGTACCACACTTCCCGCAACCCATTTCCTTTCCGTACTTCGTTTTCATGGTTGTTTCCAGTATTGTAAAAAAGAAAAAGCCTACCCTTAGGATGCGCTGGGTCGGTCAGATCCAGAACAGGAGCCGGATTGCCTGCCTGCAGATTGTCGTACGCGGCGACGGTCTGGATTCCTGACCAGCTTTTTCCGCCGTCTTTACTGCGTTTCATGACGATATCAATGTCGCCAAAATCTCCCGCGCCAGCCACTCTCCCTTCCGAGAAAGCGAGCAGATCACCATTTCCTGCCTGAACGATTGCCGGAATACGGAACGATTTAAAGCCCTCCGTTCCTGAAACGAAGACAGGTGTTTGCGCTGTGAGCGCGAAATGAATGCCAAAACTGGCGATTAACGCGAGGATATTATATTTTGAAAAGATCATGGACGAATATTTTTTATACAGGTTTGAATTAATTCATTTTTAGGGAAAGGCGCTCCTGCTCTTTGAGAAGTTGTGCACAGTACCATTCCTGTCGCGGTAAATGGAACGGTCCTTTGAACATGTTTCCTTTGGCAGTCTGGGCAATGGATCCGTCGCGGTGCAGGTAGCCAAACCATTCGCCGTTTTCCTTGTCGTGAAAATGACCATAAGCGTAATCGTGAACTTGTTTATGCCACTGCGCGTACTTCTCTTCGCCTGTTAAAGCGTAAGCCAGCAAGGTTGCTATCATTGCTTCGTTATGCGGCCACCAAAACTTCATGTCCTGCCAATATTCCTGGACCGGACGGTTGTAGACATCCCTGAAATAGAAAATGCCTCCAAAGTCTTTGTCCCAACCGCGCTCCCACATATAGTCAAGCATTTTACATCCGAGTTCGATCAGGTGCGGATCGTTGTTCCTGTATTTGGCTTCGTGTAAAATAAACCAGGCACCTTCCATCGCGTGCCCCGGATTCAGGGTTCTTCCGTCGATGTGATTGATAATACTGCCGTCTGGCGCAACCTGTTCCATCACGCATTGCAGGTCGTGCTTTACAAAATAGGTCTCGATTTCTGAAATAAACTGATCAATATAGCCGTCGCAACGCGGGTCACCGATGGTTTCACGAAGTTGTTGGGCTGTGTTCATCAGTATCATCGGGACGCCAATTCCTCTGGACGGACGAACAGAAGTAAATTTTGGCTGTAACAAGCCCGGTCTAGTGGCGTATTCCAGGCATTTTCCAAATAAATACCGCGCATTTTCGGCGGCACTTTCGTCTCCACTGGCTTTGGCATACGCTGCATTGGCAATCACCGCGAAAGTTTCGGAAAAGAAATAACGTCGTTTCCGGATGGGTTGGCCGTCCTTTGCGACATGGAAAAACATTTGTCCGTCTGTGTCAAAACAGTGGCTATTCAGAAAGTCAATACCTAGTTTGGCACCTTCCAGCCATTCCGTTTTCTGCTCGACGGTGTTGTACAAAGTAGACAACAACCATGCAGCACGTCCCTGAATCCATACCGCCTTGTCATCGTCGATCAGTGTGCCGTCATGGTCGCGCATCAATAAATACCCGCCATGTTCCTTGTCAAATGATCGCGGAAACCAGAATGGAACTGTGTCGTTGAGCAATTGATTTGCATAAAATTCTCCCAGGTGTTCTAAATCAGTTTTACTGTAAGTCATTATCTGGTTCGCTATTCTTCAAAATGTATATGGATAATACTTGCGGGGCCGAAGTGAAATCAACACTCCGCTTAGAGGTATTCTTTTTGGTTATTAATCCACCTGTGTTGACCTAAATCGAATTTTTACTTCTTCTTTATTATATAAACGACGGAAAATCAAAGCTTTTAATTCATGCTTTTACATTTCACACGACTTAACACTAATCACGAATCGTCAAACCAGCAAGATCCTGCTCCTTCGGCATAAGCAAGCTGATCACGTATCCAAAAAAGACGCAACTGACCAGACCGGTAAATGCGTACATCAATAAATGAATGTCCGTGTATTGTTGTATCAAAACCTGCGTAACGCAACTGATCGCCATACCTGCCATCACGCCGTTTCCGTTTGCCTTTTTTGTGAAAATGCCCAGAATGAATGCGCCTCCGATACAACCAGTAAATAATCCCAAAATGGTATTGAACTTGTCCCAAAGTGATGAAACACCTTTGTGCGCCATGTATAGGGCTATGCAGGTGACGAATATTCCCAACAACAAGGTGGCAGCGCGTGCAAAAAACAGAGTTTGTGTTGGCGTTACGTCCGGGTAGATCTTTTGGTAAAAATCGGTAGTAAGCAGGGTGGCAGTGGAATTCATGCTGGCTTCCGTACTGCTCATGGCTGCCGCAAAAATTCCTGCGATGAGCAATCCCGATAATCCGGCGGGCAACTGGCTAACAATATACCACGGAAATATGTTGTCCTGACTTTCAAGGGCCATGTTAACCGATTGTGGTTGTTCGCGAAAGAAAAGGTACAATAGTGTGCCGATCGAAAAAAAGACGATGGTGGAAGGCAATGTCAGCCATGCACCCAGTTTCAGGCTTTTAATCGATTCCTTTTCCGAAGTTGTGGTCAGGTAGCGTTGCACCGTCGTTTGATCTGTCCCGTAAGTCAACAAGCTGATGGCCAGCCCACCCACGAGCACAACCCAGAATGTGGGTTCCTCGAAAGTGAGGCGAAAGTCGAATATTTTTAATTTTTCAGAAGTTTGAAGCGCGGTAATTCCTCCCTGCCAGTCATTGATGTGAAAGGGGAGATAAAACAAACAAAAAAGTGCGCCTGTTGCCAGGATCAAAACCTGTATCACTTCCACCCAGATCACGGCTTCAATTCCTCCTTTTACCGTGAAAAAAATACTGATCACGCCAATGCCCACGATGCAAATATTGACGTCAATTCCTGTGACCAACGTCAGGGCGATGCTCGGGAGTAGGACAACAATACCCATCCGGCCAATCTGTAACAGGACATAAAGCGCTGAAGCCATTACTCTGGATCCATAATTGAATCGTTTGCCCAGGTATTCATAAGCGGATGTGACGTGCAACCGGCGATAAAACGGAATAAAGTAACGTGCTACGATAGGCATCACCATAATGATCGTCATCAGTAAAATGAAGTAGGTCCAATCGGTTGCGTAGGTTTTTGCGGGAATACCCATGAACGTAATTGCACTGAGTTTGGCTCCGAAAATACTGATTCCCGCCGCCCACTGCGGGATGCGTTCACCACCTTTGAAATAATCGTTGGTCGTGCTGGTTTTGTTGGTAAATAAAAAGCGCCCGGCTGTCATGAGCAGAAAGCAGATAAACAGCACGGTTGAATCAATCCATGAAAAACGGGAAGTGTTCAGGATGCTTCCTTTCATGATGACTGGTGTCCTGGTTCCCGGCCTGACTTCACCACTTGGAATAAAAATATCGTTGTCCCACTTGACCGCAGTCGTCGTCACTTGTCCGGGTTCTGGCAGCTGACCAATTTCTGACCACAGATCTGTGATGGTGTTATACAAATAAATGCTTTTGCTAAATCCCTTATGGTTAGTTAGTAACGAAACTTTTTCGGCCTGGAGTTTTTGCTTTTCAGCTTCATTGGTTGCGTTGGCAATGGATGCATTATAGGTTTCAATACGATGAAAAACATCTCCTTTGTCTCCGCTCATTAACAGAATGTACGAAGAGCCGCTTGCCATTCCGGTTCCTGCTGATAAGGTTGTTATCGTTTTGCCATCGCCAATATCGGTTCGTTTTTGCCACGCATTTTTGTGAGGATCAAAACAAAAAACAGAACTGTGCAAATCACTGATCCCTGACGAAGTCGCGCTCCTGCCGCCAAGAACATAAATACAAGGGTTTTTACCATTGCTTTGGGCGACGACCACAGCGTGTGACACGGCTATTGGGAGCTCTGGCAGAGTTTTCCAGCCCGGGTTCGGCGATGAAAGATCCATGCTGAAGAAGGCTTTTGAAGGTTTTCCTTTGCTTTCCCCGCCCGCCATGTAAATGATATTGCCAATACTTGCAGCTCCTGCGTTGGCAACAGGCACGGGAAGATCAGGAAGGGTTTTGAAAATAATATCCTGTTTCATTGCATCCCACTGCATGATGAATGCACCGTTTCCAGCGCCGGACTCGGTTTCACCACCAATACAAACGACACCGTCTGCAACGGAAGTACAAGCGGCATAGGCGATTTTCTGATTCAGATGTTCGGTTTTGGGAGAAATCCACTTTGCAGTTTTTCCATCCTTCTCCAAAACAAAAACCTCGTCATTGTAAACTTTTTTGCCGCCTTCCCAGGGTTTGCCAACGGGGAAATTAGCTCCGCCCGCAATGATCATTACACCTTTGTGGACGCCCGTCAATGGGCCGGCGACGCCAATATGCGCTTTCCCGCCGCTCGAAGGTAATTCTGTGAATGTTGACCACGCGATTTGGTTTGCCTTTTCTTCCTGGGCAAATAGGGGATATGACAGCATAAAATGGATACAGGCAATGAACGAAGCAATGGTTTTTAGCTGCATTACAGTAATGGTTAATCAAAATAATTTTGCCACGAAGGCAACGGAAAAAGTTCAGCCACAAAGCCACGAAGGCACAAAGTTGTGTGGCTCTGTCATTTTTAACCTTCGTGTCTTAGTGCCTTGGTGGCTCGCCGCTTGATGCAAAAAACTACCCAATTACCCCAGCGGTAACCGACCTGAATGCCTCGAAACCCAGTGCTTCAACATCATACTTGAACTCTTCAAATTGTTCAACCGTCATATTTTTGATAGGCAACCTGAATGCTCCGCAATCCATGTCCACCAGTTTCATGTAGGATTTGCCAACTGAAATACCACCATATTTTCCCAGCAACCTGATCATATCGATTGATTTCTGCTGTAACTGGCTGGCCTTCTCCATTTCATTGCTATTGAAGGCGTCAATGATTTCATAATAAAGCGGTGCGGCATAGTTGAACGTGCTGCCCACTGCGCCTTTTGCGCCAACGGCAAGCGCTGATAGCATATTTTCATCACGACCCCAAAGCATATCGTACTTACCATTCTTATAGTTAAGGCAGGATTGGAAATCCATAAAATCCTCATGGGTGTACTTAATACCTGCAAAATTGGGAAGCCTTCCGTCCAGGGCCTTTACGAGTTCAAACATCGAAAAGCCAACTCCGGTCAGAACAGGGATATGGTAATAGTAAAAAGGCATGTTAGGAACCTGTTCGGCAATGGAGATACAACATTGCGCCAGCATTTCGATATTGGCAGGTTTGAAATAAAACGGGCTCGTGAAAGACACAGCATAAAGACCGATTTCACGCGCATGTTTAGCCAGATCAATACAGTCTGTAATGCACGTGCCTCCCAGGAACATCATTACTTTGAAATCCGGATCATTTTTTGTTGACTGTGCCCAGGCTTCTGCAACTTCTTTTTTTTCGGGCATCGTCAGCGATACACCTTCGCCTGTGGAGCCGCAAATGAATGCCCCAGTTACTCCGTTTTGTTTCAAAAAGGCATAATAGGAAGGAATCAATGCTGAATTTATGCTTCCGTCGGCGTGCATTGGCGTGAATGGTGCTGCGATCAGGCCGGTTAAATGTGCGTTCATGAAAATGTGACTTTGATGGAATGTGTTTAAATTGAATTTGCTTAGATAAGGACTGTATCACAGTCAGATACTTATTTTTCTGGCCGGGAAGTACTGTAACCAGGGGTTTGTCTTACCAACGGATCGTTTGTCCAGATGGCGGCTTCAATTGGCCATAGCGTACGGAATGCCTGCGTTGATTTGTCCAAAACACCAAAAGGATGACCAGCATTCCTGAAAACCAGCGGGTCGGCATTGAATTTCATTCTTCGCAAATCGTACCAGCGTTTGCCTTCATGGACAAACTCCTTGCTTCTTTCCGTGAAAATGGCCAGTTCGTTGGCGTTTTTGGTGGAATTGACAAATGGTTTTGGATCTTTCGCAGGAGCAAAAGCACGGTCTCTCACAGGTTGTACGTAAGAAGTTGGATCACCGCCTTCTGCATTCACGATTTCTGCCAGCATCAACAGGCGATCCGCTTCCCGGTATACGGGCCAGTCGTCGGAGAAATACCTTTTGTTTGCATCAATGGTGCCAAGAAATTTAACCAGCGCCGTATTTTTTATCGTAGCCACTACTGGTTTTACGGCCGTATTCACTTTGTAATAATCGTAAAAAGTAGCATTCCGTCGTGTATCGGCAATATCGTAAGATTGAAACAGCTCGAATGTATAACCGTAACGCTGAATGACCTGCTGGGAATTGGTAGCGGCGAGAAGCAAGGGATCAGTTAAAAAATTACCAACACCGGCGCTGGCTGTCGAGTCCTTGTAATGCAGTCCGTTGAAATTGAAAGTAGAGTACGTGTATGCTGCCACACTTCCCATTTCAGCTTCCCCAACCCGATAACGGATCGCAAAAATGATCTCGTTATTGTTCTTTTGTCCGTAAGCAAAAACATTTGCAAAACTCGGGAGGAGTGTACTTCCTGCTGCCGAAGTAAGTGCTGTTTTGGCTTCGGCAAGATCGGTGGCATTGTTGTAAACTTTCGCAGACCATAAAAATACTTCGCCCTTGAGCATCAACGCTGCTTTGGGTGACCATTGACTTTTGTCGGAAGTACTTGCTTGGGAGCCAAAAAGTGAGACGGATTTGTTTACATCATTTTTAATCGCAGTCAGCACGGCTTCTTCGGTTGCGCGCTCTTTACGAAGTTTTACGGCGTCGGTGGTTCCATTTAAAACTTCCGCTTCCAATCGTAAGGGAACGCCTCCGTAGGTACGCAGGAGCTGGAAATAATAATAGGCTCGCATCGCGTAAGCTTGTCCTAGCAGATAGTTCTTCTTCGTCTCAGGCAGAAACGACACAGCTTCGGCTTTTTGAATGAATAAATTGATCTGAAGAATGGGGCCATAGAAACCGGCCCAGCTGCTCACGCCTGAGGACGTTTCTTCGAGTCTTTGCTCAATGACCGGAAGCTCGTTCAGGGACGTCGCCTGCCTGTCCACGTTGCTGTATGTGCCACCACGCATTTCGCCAAGACGAACAAACTGGAACTGATTATCTCTGAACTGTTTGTGCAAGCCAACCATAAAGTTGGTAACCTGGGCCTCGTTTTGCCAGAAATTGGCATCGCCGAAATAATCCTCAGGAGCAAGTTCAAGTGCATTTTGACAGGAAACGCCGATTATTGACATCATCGTCATGCAGAAAAGGAATTTTATTTTTTTCATCTCGATTGAATTAGAAAGTGAAGTTGGCGCCCAGGATTAGTGTCGTAGGAATGGTGTAGGCGCTGTTTTGGGAGCCGGTACGTTCAGGAAGATTGATGAGCTTGTTGCTGATATAGCCCAGGTTCTGCCCGCTGACGGTAAATGTCAACCCCGCGATTTTTGCCTTTTGGATTAGTTTCGAAGGTACAGAATAGCTCAGCGAAACTTCTCTGAAAGCCAGATAGCTTGAATTGACCCAGAACATGCTGCTCGGTCTATCGAAGTTCTTGGAATTCAATTGATCAGCCCAGGTGTATCTTGGGTATTTAGAATTAGGGTTTTCCTGTGTCCAGGTGTCCTTTACGGCATCGGTAATATTAAATTCTCCCTGAAAGCTTCCCAAGGACCACATTTGCTGAAAATCCATTTGTTTATGTCCCAGCGCAAAGTCCATCCTAGCGAAAAGAGAAAGATTTTTCCATCGCAGCGTCGTGTTGAAGCCGCCGGTCCAACGGGGAATGGTGCGTCCGAGAGAGACCATGTCTCTGGTGTCTATCGTGTCATTCTGATCAAGATCTTTCCATTTCATGTCGCCAAGTTGCGTAGCAATGTAAGTTCCGGTGCTAAGTCCTTTGGCAGCGATCATTTTCGCGCTTGCAACCCGTTTACCGGCTGCTCCTCCGTATTGCACTTCACCTGCTGAAATGTCTATTTTATTGTAATTGCCAAGATCCTCGCCGTTTCTGATAATTCCATCGCTTACAAATCCGAAAATCTCGCCGTATTCCTGTCCTTCCTGTAAACCTCCGGCCCAGATCACCTTACCTGATTTTGGATCGTAAATACGCTGTCCTCCCTGACGGTTATTTTCGTTTCCGTTGAATGGTAGCTTCAATACCATATTTTTATTCCAGGCTGCATTGCCTCCAATTTGAACACTGAAATCTTCCTTCTGAATGACCTTCATGGTCGTTTCCAATTCGACACCACGGTTACGCATGCTTCCGTTATTTGTTCTGATACTGGTAATGCCCGACGATGTCGGCAGAATTACGCTCGCGATTTTATCTGTCGTAATGCGGTTATAAACGGCGATTGCTGCAGTGATTCGATTGTTGAGAAATCCCATTTCTAAGCCGCCTTCAATCGTATTGCTCTTTTCCCATTTCAGATTAGGATTGGCTATGCCTGTTTGCAGGAAACCAATTGTTCCGTTGTAGGCAGTTTGCGAGCCGTAAGAACCCTGCAATTCGTATACGCCGATTCCATTGTTTGTACCAATACCGATGTTACCGTTTTTGCCATAACTCGCTCTTACTTTCAGGAAGGAGAGCCAGTCCTGCGTCGCGGCCATGAAACCTTCCTTGTGTACAAGCCAGCCAGCAGAAAGCGCAGGGAATGTACCGAACTGGTTGTCGCCGATCAGCCTCGAATAACCGTCTCGTCTCACGGTGAACGAAGCCAGATATTTTCCGTCCCAATCGTAATTCAATCTTCCAAATGCTGAAATGATGCGTTCTCTGTTGTGATAAGAGTCTATCGTTCTGGTATTGGCATCGTTGACGGTTAAGCCTAAATCCTGGAAATCGTCGGTAGGCGCAAGCTTGCCTCCTGCACTGAAACCCTTGCTGTATTCATCGTAGTATTCGAATCCGGCCATGGCGTTAATTCCGTGTTTGCTGAGATCTTTGCTATAATTGGCGATCGCGTTGTAGGTCTGGCGTATCGTCCGGTCAAACCCTGCCGAACTTGCTCTGTCGCGATTCCAGCCTGTGTTTGCATTGGTCAGGCTCATGATCCCTATCCGGAAATCCTTGTTGAAGGATTCTGCAACTGACTCGTCGTACATGATAATCCCGCCGATTTTTAGAAATAATTCAGGCAGAAGGTCCACTTTGAACGATTGACCGAGGGTAAATTTATCGGACTGGTTATTTCTTTTGTATTTGTCAATATTGATGGCCGGATTTCCATCACTTGCGTCACGTCCGAGGATCAGCTCGCCGTTGGCATTGGTGCCGCGCATTGTCGGTGGTGCGGATAACATGCGCCCCCAGTAATTGGCCTCGCCGTTTTGCAAAGACTGGTCGCGCCAGTTGGCACGTGCAAACGCAAGGCTGCTCTCCGATTTCAGCCAGTTTTTGATTTTGTAATCGCCATTCAAAGTGAAATTTAGTCGGCGGTAAAATGTACCAAGCGAAAGGCCGTCCTCATTGTAGTAACCCAAATTGGCGTAATAGCCTCCCTTGTCGTTTCCGCCATTCATTCCGATGTTGTAGTCCTGGGAAATAGCAGGCGAGCGAAAAGCGTAGTCGCCATAATTGAAATCCTTGTAGATCAGGTCTGCATTCGTTCCGCTTGGGTCGTACGCGCCTGCCGCATTCGTTTTTACAGGATCCTTCATGGTTTTCCATCCGTCGCTGGCCGAGAGGAGCTCGCGGTTTCCGTCGGTCAGGCGCATGGTGCTCCATATTGCGCGCGAATCGTAATTTCCATCCAGAATTTTACCGTCGGTGTCTTTGTAAAGGTTGCCGGTTCCTCTCGGACCCACGCCGCTCAGTAATGATGAAGTTGTTGTACCGTTTTTTATTGCTTCCACAACACCCAGCCTGGTCCATTTGATGTAATCTTCCGCGCCTACGAAATTGTAAGGGACATTGAGGAAGTTGATACCGGTTTTGGTTTTGAATGTAATAGAAGACGATCCCGATTTACCTCTTTTGGTTGTTATTAAAATAACCCCATTACTGGCTCTCGCTCCATAAATCGCTGTTGCAGAGGCATCCTTCAACACCTCCATACTTTCAATGTCGTCCGGATTGATATCACTCAATGATCCTCGAACCTGTCCGTCCATGACGATGAGTGGACTGCCGCTGCCGTCGAAGTTGGTCCCACCACGGAGAATGATGGTCGGCAGTGATCCTGGTCGACCGGTGGTAGTCGATACCCGCAGACCCGCGATTGTGCCCGCTAATGCTTGCGCTGGATTAGAGCGCATTCCGGTTTCGAGCACTTTGGAATCCAGCTTGGCAATAGAAGATGTGATCTTTGTCCGGCTGCTGCTGCCGTAGCCAGTCACTATTACCTCGTTCAGGGACGAAACGTCTGGTTTCAGGGAAACATTGATCGTAGACTGTACGCCCACTGGAATTTCCTGAATCACGTAGCCCACCATACGAAACTGAACAACGTCAGCACCGGTAACAGAGATAGAGTAGTTGCCGTCCGCCGAAGTCTCAACAACGACACTTTTTCCTTTCAGTAGCACTGTGACATTCGGCATCGGCAATTTGTCGTCGTCGGAGACCACTTTTCCGGAAAGCGTTCTGCCCGATTGAGCCTGGACCAGCGTAACCAGAAAAATCCCGGCGACACCAAGCAAGACTTTGAGAAGCGTAAAATTGATTTTCATCAGCGGTTAGGATTTATTGTATTATGTATGACATAATAAAAGTAGTGGTTTTAGATTATTGATTCCAAGCATCTTGCGAAATTTATTTTTTTGCAGTGAGACAGATATTGGAAAAAATGGCTTGGTTGTTTGGAGAAAAAAGCCATTTTTGTCGTACATAATACCTTTTTACGCAATGAGTGATATTTTTCAAAGTATTAAATCAATAGACACAAGTTCACTGGTTGATAAAGTCGAGAGCAACCTGATTGAATTATTTATCGAGAAAAATTTTAAGGTAGGAGATTCGATACCCAAGGAACTGGAACTGGCCGAGTCGCTGGGGGTGAGCAGAACAGTTGTGAGAGAAGCGATGCTCCGCTTGAGGTTGATGGGATTGATCGAATCAAAAAAACACCGTGGCGCTGTAATTACGAGCCCGGATTTGGTGTCGGTTCTCGAAAAAAGTATGGATCCCCGCATGCTGAATGATGATACCTTAAAAGAGATTTTTGAAATGCGTTTGTCACTGGAAATTGGAATGGCTGATTTTATCATGCAGCGTGTAAAGCAGGAAGATATTCAGGAACTAAAACAGCTCGTAAAGAATGAGCCGTCCTTGTCAGACAAAATGTTGTTTCAGATCGAGCATGAGATTGCCTTCCACGGGAAGCTTTATGAAATCACCAGAAATGAAACCATGAAAAAGTTTCAGAGATTGTTGTTGCCGGTTTTTGACTACGTTCATAAGAGCGGGCTACTGAAAAAAATGCCCATTAACCGCCAATACGTGTCGCATCAGGGTATCGTGGATATTATTGAAAATGGTAATGCAGAGCAATTACGCAACGCGATGCGAAGCCATCTGGAAAATCACTTTGCCAGATTGTTTGAGTAGGCATTGGCGAGTGCCCTTTCTGATCTGATGATCTGGATTCTTATTCTTTTTAAAACATAATTTCAAGTCTTTAAATGAAAAGCCTCCTTTCACTATTATTTTTTGTCCTTTCGGTTCAGTTCACTTTTGGACAAGCCTCAAAACCGAAGCACATCATTTTAATTGGCATTGATGGCCTTGGAGCCTATGCATTTCCCAGAGCCAACCTCCCAGCCATTAATAAGGAACTAAGCAAGGACACCGGCACACACTTTGTTGACCCCAATTTATTTCCAAAGACCCGCCTTCCAACCTTTGACAAATTAATGAACGAAGGGGCCTTTTCTCTGGAAGCAAGGTCGGTGCTACCGTCTTCCAGTGCAGTGAATTGGGCTTCCATGACGATGGGCGCAGGTCCCGAGTTACACGGATACACGGAATGGGGTAGCCAGAAACCCGAATTGCCCTCCCGCACGCTCGACCAGTATGGGCTGTTTCCCTCCATTTTTGCGCTCATGCGGGAACAAAAACCAGCGTCGGAAATCGGCGTAGTGTATGAGTGGGATGGGATCGGTTACCTCCTTCCCAAAAAAGCGCTGAACAGCGAAATCAACTGTGAGGGTGACAGTGCAACTGCTGCGGCGGCTGTGCAATATATAACAAGCAAGAAACCTGATCTCATGTTCGTCCATTTCGGCGATGTGGATCACGTTGGACATGGCGTCGGACATGGAACCCAGGCCTACCACAACCAGATAGCAAAGACGGACGATTACCTGAAAAAGATTATGGAGGCGATTACGAAGGCAGGAATCGCGGATGAGACTTTGATCATCGTTTCTGCCGATCATGGAGGGATCAACAAAGGCCATGGAGGCAAAACCATGCAGGAAATGAGGATTCCATGGATAGCTTATGGGAAATCAGTGAAAAGAAATGGACCAATAACAGAAAGTATTGTAACCTACGACACTGCCGCTACGATCGCCTGGTTGTTTGGTCTGAAAGTACCTCAGGTCTGGACGGGACGGGCTGTAAAACAGATTTTTTGAGAGATTGTAAAAGTTTGCACCAGAGCCAACAGGCTGTCCCTTTTATGATTAGCGTGATCCGGACCAGGATCGTTCGACAATCGGGAATTTATTCTAAGTAAATGTTGAGGCGGATTAATAGGTATCAGAACAATGGAAAACTGGAAGGCTATTGTGTTTTTGCTCGCGTTTAGTCAAGGCGTAATTCTAAGTTTTGCCTTGATCGTAAAAGGCTTGGGACGAGAGCGTGTCAATCTGTTCCTGGGATTGATTCTGTTTACGCTTTCCTTGGAACTACTAAATGCCTGGGGTATGCAGGTGCATTATCACAGTCGTGCCGACGCGATTCCATTTTGGAATTTACAGACTTATTTGCTACTCCCTCCATCGTTGTGGTTTTTTTGCCAATTGACCACTTCACCAGCATTTGTACTGAGAAAAAAGCATTTGTTCTTCTTCCTGCCAGCCGTCGTAGAAGTGATTGTGCGGTCTGGAAAGGGTATTTACAGTCATTTTTCCGGAAAGTACTTTCCATCTCTGCTTGATAATTCAGCCTGGTTTTTCACCACCGAAATACTCCCGATTATTGGCATGGTGGTTGTTCTGTATATTTATGGTCGTAAAATTATTTTGTTTGACCGGTCAAAAAGAGACCAATCGGCTCCGTTAAGCTTCGGTCAGTATATAAGGCTATATGGCTTGTTTGGGTTTTTGTTCATTTTGACATTTCTGTGGGTTACGGGAGTGATTTTAGGTTGGCCCGTATTTTCGATTATAGAAGTAATCGTGACGCTTTTCATTTTTACGCTCGGATACTTTGGATACCTTAACACTGCATTTTTTACGCTACCAGTTGTGGCCGGAAGTAGATCTTCTGAAAAGTCAGCGTTTACACAATATGATGACAAAAAGCAGCTTGAGCGTCTGATGGCCCTGTTTCAAAAGGACGCACTTCATACTCAGCCTCAATTAAGTTTGGAGGATGTTTCGGGCAAGCTGAATTTACCGGTCAGGTACGTGTCATTCCTCGTAAACACTTATTGTGCGTCAAATTTCAATAATTTTATCAATGGTTTCAGGGTTGAAGAGGTAATCCGTAAATTGGGTAATCCTTCCGAACAACATAAAACCATCCTGGCACTTGCTTTGGAAGCGGGGTTTAATTCAAAATCAACCTTCAATTCTGTATTCAAACAACATACGGGCAAATCGCCGTCTGACTACCTTCTTGTACGCAAATGAACTCGCCCAAAAAATGACGAACATGTCCTAAAACGTGTTTCCGGACGTCCGAATTATGTTTTACAGCGCATGGTAATGATTTAGAAGCTTGTTTTGATTTTTCAAAAAAGGCATTGCAATCATTGTCCGCTACAAAAGATCTAAACTAATCCGTCGATCCAATGAAATTTCAGGTTCTTATCATGCTGGTTTTAGTAACCACCTTTTCAAATGCGCAAACGATACTCAAATCTTCGTTTAAACAACTTGGTCATTCCATCGAAGACGATGGTAAAACACTCCGAATGTACTTTAATGGTCAGCGCCTGAATGGCGAAAAGATGCGATTCAAAAGAGATTTTAACATATCTCGTCTCTCGGTATCGCAGACAGACTCATTGAAAGGCCATATTCTGGATTCACTTGGAATAGCTTACACATTTGTGAAACCGGACATTAAACCACTTATTTCCGCTCCGCTCTTTCAGGATGTGAGGTTTGAATGTGGAACCTGTGGCAAAAAAGGACATTTAGAAATTTACGGTAAGGAGCTCGTTTCTACGCGTAGGCTTGACGGAAAAAATGAATCGCGGGCCTTTCCCATCACGATCGCACTCAGTCCCGGGGATTACCGGCTTGTCTATTTCCGGCGTAAAAGGTCAGAATCCATTCAGATCTCGTTTACCGCAAAAGATGGAGAAAACAGTGTAGTGACCATCAATTGAGCAATGCATCTCGCCAGGGCATTGGCAATTGTTGTGCTCAGAAAACGGGAATTTTCCAGATCAGCTTTTTGCATGAGCAAAGTCATTTTCTAAGTACCACGATCGTTTGAAATTGCGTTCATAATCGGGAAGAATTTTACCTGCCCGCGATCAATTTCAAAACATTTGCTGCTTATGAAAAATATTCTAGTTCCAATCGATTTCTCAGAAAATGCTGACAAAGCTTTGACAGCTGCAAAAGAAATTGCCTCAAAAACAGGTGCCAATCTGACCATTTTACATGCATACCAGCCTTATGTGGCGGATATTTCCATTCCCGTATCCGAAAGCTCATTGCCTATTTATGAAGAGATGGAAAATTCATACAAAACGCAATTTGACGGGTATGTTGACACCGCGATCAATGAAGGTTATGAGGCGATCGGAATGTGGGAAACAGACGGGATTCATTCAGCGATTTTACGTCAGGCCAAAGAAATTGATGCAGACCTTATCGTTGTCGGACGTACCGGAAGGGGCGGATTTGTAGATAAGCTTATTGGAAGTTCTGCCACCGATATAGCATTGGATGCAAAGTGTCCGGTTTTGATCATTCCACCGCAGGTCGGAGCCATATCATTCCGCAAAGTCGTTTACGCAACGCAGCTTGAGTATGAGGAGACAGACATTTTGCGCGAGGTACTCGATCTGGTCAAAAAACTCAATGCGGATTTAAGTTTTGTGAAGATAAGTACTCTGGAACAGCCTAATATCCAGTCCGATAATCAATATATTGAACAGATGACAAATGTGCTGGGAATTCCTGCAAGCGATATTGTCGTTAGGAAAGGGGGGAGCGTTCTTGACGGTATTGAAGACTACTGTGACGAAGTGAAAGCCGACTTGTTGGTTGTATCCACAAGAGAGAGGGGTTTTTTGGAGAGATATATTATCAATCCAAGTATTACCAAAAAATTGGTCGTTGATACGCATGTTCCACTCCTGGTATATCACATGAAGGGCAATTAGAGTGAGAATACAGCACCCGTAAGGTATTGAATTTAAGGGCGACAGGGAAGTTTTTAGCTTTTGATATATTCAAACCGGCATTTGTTGCCGGTTTTTTTATATAGATGCTTATGTCTTTATGAATCAAATTTCGCAGAAAAAATCTCGTGAGGGCTTTGTAGTTCATTGATATGTAAAATTGTGAAGGTAGACTTACGCATCAACTCACCTTTACATGAATGAAATACAGAAATTGATGCCCTCATTTTATATGGAAAACGGAAGTAGGATGAAATTAATTTTGCCGATGTTAGTTGGTGCTTGTCTTTACCTTTTTGCAGAAACCCTATTTGCCCAGGAAGATCTTTCTGTTTTCAACTATTGGAATTATTACGAAAATGTTCCGTCCGTTTCGTTGTATAAACATTTGGTTAGCCGGGCGAGCAAGCAGCTCGATACCCGGTCCAAAGCCATTGCCAAATTGAAAACAAAGGTTGAGTGGCAAAGGAGACAGGCCGATATCCGGATTAAACTTACTCATGCAATGGGGCCGTTTCCTGAAAAAACGCCCTTGAACCCGGTCATAACCGGAACTTTGCAACGAGATGATTTTAGGGTGGAAAAACTGTACTTTGAATCGCGTCCGGGATATTTTGTCACAGCAGCTATTTTTATTCCTGCTAAACGAGCCGAAAAGTCGCCTGCGATCCTCTATTGCAGCGGCCACAGCCCCAATGGATTCCGAAGCGAGGTGTATCAGCGAATTATTCTCAATTATGTAAAAAAAGGATTTATCGTCCTCGCGTTCGATCCGATCGGGCAGGGAGAAAGGTTGCAGTATCAAGGTGGTCCCGTCAGGATGAAGGGTGAAGATGAACATTCCTATCCCGGCGCTCAGTCATTTATTTCCGGCTTATCACCTGCCAATTATTTCACATGGGACGGCGTACGCGCAGTGGATTATCTGGTCAGTAGAAAGGAGGTCGATGCCTCTCGCATTGGGATTGCCGGCCGGTCGGGTGGGGGTACTCAAGCCACCTATATTGCCGCTATGGACGAACGTATTTTGGCGGCCGCACCTGAATGCTACATCACGACATTTGACAAGCTGCTAAAATCCAAAGGACCGCAGGATGCAGAACAGAATTTAATGTACGGCATAGCAAATGGCATTGACATGGCCGATTTCCTCGAAGTGCGGGTTCCCAAACCGACGCTCATCGTCAGTACCACCAGGGATATGTTTAGTATTCAGGGTACAAGGGATGTTTACCAGGAAGTTCAAAAGGCCTATCAGGCGTTTGGAAAGCAAGACCACCTTCACGTAACCGAAGACGATGCCGGTCATGCGTCAACATTGAAAAACAGAGAAGCGTCTTATGCTTTTTTTCAGAAATACCTGAGTAATCCTGGAAGTTCAGAGGAAGTAGAGGTAGCTCCTTTCAGCGATCAGGAGCTCTTTGTAACGCCCGAGGGGCAGATTCAATCTTTCTTGAATGGAGAAACGATGTTCTCTTTGAACCTGAAATTCACAAAGGGAGTCATTGATAGAAGGGAGGAGATGCGCAAATCTACACCAGAGTATCGAAAGAAATTATTGGCTGCGGTTATTTCCAAAACGGGCTATGAAAGACAAAATGGTCATGTAGAGTCTATTTTTTCCGGACGATTACAGCGGTCCGGGTATTCGATTGAAAAGTATCTCGTAAAAGGCAGCGGAGATTATTATCTGCCGGTGTTGTGGCTCAAACCGAAAAAGTCGGTCGGGAAAACAGTGTTGCTTTTACATGAACAGGGCAAAGCCGTTGCGGCCAGACCGGCCGAACTTGCGGACCAGTTGGCCGATCAGGGCATTGAAGTTATCTTGCCCGACCTGAGTGGTATCGGAGAACTTGGTTCTGGTTATATCAAGGGGGGCGATTCGGAAATAGACGGAGTTCCTCTAAACTTGTGGTTTACGGGAATACAGACGCATAAAAGCCTGGTTGCCGTCCGCGCAGAGGAGATTGGGATTTTGACAACATTTGTAAAAAATAACAGTTTGCCGTCAACAAAAATAGCTGCAGTAGCAGTTGGGACTTTGACATCGGACTTGCAGCACGCAGCTTTGATTCAGAATACTTTCGATAAACTTGTGCTGGTGAATCCCCTGCTATCGTGGCAATCCATTGCAGACGAAAAATATTATAAAACGAAATTTGTCATGTCGTCCGTTGCAGGGGCGTTGGCAACTTACGATCTTCCTGATCTGGCTTCCATGTCGGGAAAAAAGCTACTGGTGTTAAATCCGGTCAATGGCGCAGGAGTGGAAGTTGACCATGAGAAAGCCACGACCGTTTATAGCCAACCGTGGGGTGGTATTGGTGATGACAATCCTGTTGTAAAATGCGCTTTGAGTAATGAAAACATTTTATCTGCGCTAATGGAATGGATAAGGTAGTGCGTTTTTCTTGCGACGACTTTGTGAATTGAAAGAATAATATTTTTCAAACGCATTAGTGGAAGGTCGATTGCAGAATTTTTTCTTTAAGGTGTTGAAGACAAGTACGTTGGAGTTTTCTGAGCCAGCATTTCTTGTCAACCGGTGGTAACAAGCCGGGTTGAGCTGATGAGTAGATGGTTAAAAGCTTATCGCTTCTTACTGAAATTAGAATTCATCATCCTTCATAACACGATCAATTACAATGAAATACCTTCTACTCTTCTTAAAAATTAGTTTACTCGTTTCTGTTTTTATAAGTTCGTCGAAAGCGCAAAACTGGAACCAAATCCTGAAAGTTGCAGCAGCCGACCGTGAAAATAAAACGAGCTCCGGCCGTTCTGCTTATGACTATTTCGGTTTGTCAGTTTCTTTGTATGGAGATTACGCCGTTGCAGCGGCAGTGAATGAAAGTGATGACCAGCTACAATCCGCTGGTGCGGTTTACCTGTTCAAATATGCCAATGGCTCCTGGACAAAGGTGAAAAAGTTATTCGCTACGGATAGAGCTATCTATGGTCAATTTGGGTTTTCACTTGCAATTAACGATAACTATTTGGTCGCTGGTACCGCAAAAAACGTTATCCATATTTTTAAAAGAAACGAAGGGGGGACTGACAATTGGGGACTGATAAAAAAAATTGAGTCACCGCTAATTGACGGTGGGAATAGTATTTCTGGTCGTACTGTTTCTATTGATGGTGATTATTTAGCGGTGGGAGCTGCGTATGATGGTTACGATGCATTGGGCAGCAATTATTTGTCATCTGCCGGCGCTGTTTACTTGTTTAAGAGCGACGCTGGGGGCACCGAAAACTGGGGACTTATCAAGAAAGTTACTTCACCAAATCGAAACATCAACGACGCGTTTGGTAGTTCTGTTGGAATCAGCGATGGTTTCCTGATCGTAGGAGCGCCTCAAGACGACTACGACGATTCACAAAATAATTATTCTTCCAATGCCGGTTCGGCCTACTTTTTTCGGAAGGATCAAGGTGGGGCTGATCAATGGGGATTTCATAAAAAGGTGGTTTCTTCACAAAGGGCTTTTGGTGGTTTATTTGGACATTCGGTAGCCATCAGCGGAGAACGTGCAGTCGTGGGTGCGTATGGAGAGGACTTTAATTACTCCGATCAGCTTAGTGATCAGGTAGGTGCTGCATACGTTTTTAAGAAAAATGAAGGAGGCCAGAACAACTGGGCCAGGATCAAGAGGATTATTGCACCAGTTCCAAATATCAGAGATCAGTTTGGCCTCTCGGTGGCTATCAATGGCGATCAAATAATTGTTGGAGCTCAACAAGAAGACGAAGACCAAAACGAGATGTCATACAATTCTGAGGCCGGGTCTGCGTATATTTTCAGGGAGGACTATGGTGGATCATCCAACTGGGGGATGTCGCGGAAAGTTACGGCTACCTCACGCTCTCATCAGTATTTTGGCTGTAGCGTGTCTATCAGTGGCGAAAAAGTAATGGTTGGTGCATTGATGGACTACGGAGATGAGTATGATCAAAATCCTGTTGAAAATACGGGGAGTGCCTTCATTTTTAACAAAAACCTTTACGGATTCGAAAATTGGGGTTTTCAGAAGAAGCTAACTGCCTCAAACGGGGCTTTGGAAGGTGCCTATTTCGGGTCGTCGGTGGCTATGAGTGGGAATTATGCAGTTGTTGGTGCCACAAATGAAAGGCTTGATGCCGACGGAAATAATCCTACGATATCCGCCGGGGCTGCTTACGTTCTTTACAATGATGCAGGAACCTGGAAGCAGATAAGGAAAATATGTGCACCTTATCGATATGCGGGAGATGGATTTGGCAAGTCAGTGTCTATCCAGGGTGAAAACATCGTTGTGGGAGCGCCGTACCATCAATACGATGGGGTGGAAGGCAGCCCAATCGAGGGTGCCGGTGCCGCTTATGTTTTTAAGAAAAACGAGGGAGGTGCCAATAATTGGGGTTTGGTTGAAAAGCTTGTACCTGGTAACCGTGAAAGAAATAGTAACTTCGGATCTGCTGTATCGGTATTCGGCGAATATGTTGCGGTTGGTGCTTGGACCGAAACACCAGATCCTGATCTACCCAATGCAGGCTCGGCTTATATTTTTAAGAGAGATCAGGGAGGTGAAAATGCCTGGGGGCAGCTCAAGAAAATTACACCACAGGTTAGACTTCGATATATGAATTTTGGGTTTTCGCTATTCCTGACCAATAATTTACTGTTGGTCGGAGCACCTTCTGAGACTATCAACCCTCAAACCACCGGATCCCCAGTATACATTGGAGCTGGGTACTTTTTTGAGAAGGATTTTGGGGGTGAGGATAACTGGGGACAAAGCCAGCGGATTGTTGCTGATCCGTTAACAGTAAGTGGTTTTTCAAATTTTGGTCAGGCGGTTGTTACGGACGGAACCTATGCAGTCATAGGAGCAAGCTACGATAATCTCGACTTGACCGAGTCAAATTTCTTGGCGAATGCTGGCTCAGCATACATTTTTAAGAGGGAAAATGCCGGTTCAGGAAATTGGGTCCGGGTTAAGAAGATGGTATCGCCCATTAGAAAAGTGAGCGACCGGTTTGGTGAATCTGTGGCGCTCAGCGGCAACTATGTGATCGTTGGCTCACAATGGACTGACCAGGCAACCGTGGGTGATGATAGAGGAGCTGCTTTCATCTTTAAAAAGGATCAGGGCGGTGCAGATCAATGGGGTTATGCGCAGCAGCTATATCGAACCAGCAACCCGGTAAATTTTGACTATTTTGGTAGCCAGGTCGCTATCAGCGGACGATATGTAATTGCTGGGGCACGGGGTGAGGATGAAGACTTTGAGGATAGAAACAGGATAACCGACACCGGCGCCGCCTATATTTTCCAAAATTTTGACGCCGCCCTTCCTGTAACACTAACTTCCTTCGAGGCTAAAAAAGTTGAAAAACAGTCCGTGCTGACCTGGAAGACAACCGAAGAAACCAATAGCGCGTATTTTGAAATTCAGAAAAGCAGAGACGGTCGTCACTGGCTGGCGCTTGACGAGCCTGTACATGCAAACGGTGCGGGCCATTCTTATAATTTTGTAGACTTAGCGCCTTTCCAGGGAGAGAACTTGTACAGGCTCAAGATGGTGGATTTGGATGGTTCGTTTGCATTGAGCCAGATCAGAAGCATTACTTTTGATCACGACGGCGAAATGCTGATTTATCCCAACCCCGTTTCTGATCGGCTATACCTCGCACCATCGGTTAAAGTATCAGAAATTGAATCCATTCAGATCTTTAATAACCTCGGACAAAAAGTCCTCCACACCAATGAGCATATAAAAGATGGTCTGGTTGTAGCTACGCTCGGATCAGGCATATTTACCGTTCAGATCAGGCACGCTAATGGCGATATAAAAATGCAGCAAATACTGATCGTCAAATAGGGAAACTCATTGCCCGTCCATGATCCTGTATCGCTGAGCGGGCAATGTTTCGACTATCCTCTTAAAATACTATCCACAATCTTCTCCGACGCTTCATCACAAAAATCCAATCCCGAATAATCCGGGTTGTAACCACCGATGTACGGGACAGCCATGATGTAAATCCGTTGGTTGGCCTTACCGGATGGATCCACGATTTGAAAATCGTCGTTGATTGTAATGCCGGGCACATTTAAAAAGTAATGCCCCTGAGGGCCCTTTTCAACTTGATCGTTTTTTTCTTTTAATCGATTCTGTCCTTCTTCTGCTGACTTAAATTGTAATTTGGCCCGTCTGATGCTCTTTTTCTTTAGCAACCCTTTGAATGGAAAATCTTCATAAGAAAGGTGAGGCTGGCCAACGCAGTCCACGAAAGTTTGGTAATAATTTACCTCCTGTTGCCCATTTTCATCAACGTAGTGATAATTTATCCCCCCGCTTTGCTCAGGTTCAACGATGCTATCAGATCCCACCGGAATAATTTCAAGTTTACCCGCGTCATGCAAAGCAAGTAATTCCTCACATGAACTCTGAGGCACAAACGCGATGACTATTGCGATCAAAGGCATCAATACCTTTTGGAGTCGTAGCATGTCTTCCGCCGAAAGATACTTTGCAGGATAATTCATTGCAAAGCTTAGCACAGCCAACATCTCCTTCCAATAGATAGATTCCTTCTTTCTGATGGATTTCTCAGCTTCCAGGTATTCTGCTTTGAAAAGCTCGAACGGTTCCTTTCGTTCACGAAGCTCCATCATCGATTCTACAAACTGTTCAAGGCTCAGGTCTTTGATTTTTTCAAAAAACTTTGAGTCTTTTTCCCGGAACTGTTCTTTGAAATCCTTGTCGAACACGAAATCCAGGGACAGAAAACCATCATTATTGGCTATGTGTTTCTCTATTTCCTGCGTTGTGAGTAAAGAATCTGTGGACACCTGTGGTTGTTCCAGGTGAAACCGAATCGCCGGGAGCATCCCGCTTCTCGAATGCATGACGATTTTAAATTCCGGGCTTTGCTTTATGGTATGAAACGACAATTTTCCGTCTTTCGTTTTTTCAAATACGCCATTATTCCTCGCCAAAGTACGTATAGCGTCAATGGCAGTCAGCGAAGAACCTATGATGGCAACGGGATGGTTCACGTTTATGGCGAGTTTGGCTGGTGGATATGGAGAATCGAAATAGCCGGGCACATTTCCTTCATACTTTATCGGCCACTTATGTCCGGTGCAAACGATCACGCAGTCAAATTCCATCGTGTCCTTCTGTGCTGTTTCAATATCTACCTTTCCGGATTTGTTGTCGGTAATGTCGATCACATTTGTACTCAGGTGAACCGTTGTTTCAAGGCCGCTTTTTCTGGCTTTTTCCAACAATAATTCAAATTGAGCGGCCAGATACTTCCCGAACAGCAGACGCGGCAATACTTTGTATTCGTTAAATTTTGCCTTTTCGATGTCATACGTTGCTAAGGTTTCCTCAGGAATGGTCTGAATCCATTCTTCTATGGAGGTGACCATTTCCGGGATTTCATTGTCCGAAACGTTGGTAATATGTTCAGGATTTGCCCCTTCACTGCTGTAGGGCATGCCGGCACCCAGTTGTTTTTTATTTTCAAAAATATGGATCTCCAGATCTGTCCTTCCGGCTTCAACGAAGTTTTTATAGACAAACAATCCGCTAGGTCCGCCACCAAGGATGGCAACACTCATTTTACTCTTTTTAATGATCTTCATAGACCGGTTAATCTAGTTTGGCTGTGATTTTACTAGTGAATGCTGTATAAGTCGATACGAATTTTTGTTCATGTACTAACGCCGTGCCAGAGCCGTTTATGGAATGGTTTTTATATAACAAATGGGATAAAAGCTTGATTATGGACAACACATACACTATTCATTCGATCAGGATTAAGATCTGGCATATCACGGAACGGAAGGATCTTCTTGCTCAGCAGGTAGTTGAACGCCAGGCACTGGCCAGGCGGCAGAAGGAAGAAAAGCTCAGCGCTTTGGAAAATAATATTTCTCCACAGGAAAAGGCGCAGCTTTATAAACGTTTCAGAGCCGAGCTCCGGGAATCCATACTCCGGGCCAAAGAGAAATGGGCAATGCTTGAAATGAGGCAAAGTGAAGAATTAAAACGGCTTTAAAAGTTGTTCTGGTCTGATATTCAAGAGTTTCTTTTGAGGCGTCGTTGAAAAATTATTGATAACTTAACTCATTAAGCATGCATCTATCCGAAATCTGGGTTTATCCGATAAAGTCTCTTCGCGGAATACGACTGTCCGAAGCCAGCGTGGAAGTGAGAGGTTTGAAGTACGACCGGAGGTGGATGATTGTTGATGAAAATGGAATTTTTGTTACCCAAAGGACGAATCCCGAAATGGCGTTGTTGAATGTAGCGTTCGATCGGGAAGGTTTGCTTATTTCACATCACTACCGCTCAGGGGATAAGATTCTTGTTCCGTTTGAGCCCGCTTCAACGACTTCGTTGAAAGTGAAAGTATGGAAGGACGTTGTTACCGCCCGTACTGTATGCGATCGGTTGGATGCATGGATCAGTCAGCAATTGGGGAAAAAATTACGAATTGTGGAAATGACGGAATACAGTCACCGTAAAATAAACCCAGTGTTTGCGTACGAAAACGAACAGCTCAGCTTTGCTGACGATTTTCCTTATTTATTGATCTCCGAAGCCTCTCTTGGGTCTTTGAATACACAACTTACAGTTCCGGTGGGCATGGATCGGTTTCGTCCTAATTTTGTCATTGCCGGTACTCAGCCTTTCGAGGAAGATTGCTGGAAGGGAATAAAAATCGGAGATTTGACATTCAGGATTGCAAGTTCTTGTGAGCGTTGTGTGCTCGTTAATGTCGACTCGGAAACCGGGGTAAAAAGCCGCGAGCCGCTACGAACTTTGGCCAGGTTTCGGCAAATTGAAAAAAAAGTGCTCTTTGGTCAGAATTTGATTTCAACCACGCAAGGTATTGTCAGAGAGGGGGATCTGGTTGAGGTGGATCCATAGCCAGGCTTGTAGGGAAAGAGAAATCTAAGGCGACTGTTCCGAGCGCTTTATTTAACTTTTGAAAACAGGCTCATCAGTTCTGTGACGATTTTTTGTGAAGCCTCTTTCTCCACCCTGTTTGTGCTAATCCATGTTTCGTAACCACCTAGTTCGTGCTGTGCCGGAGTGGGTAGATAACCATATCCGCCATTTGCCAGTTCAATTGTAAAAGTTGATTTGAAGGGGCTTTTCGCCTTAATTTCGAGTCCGGTTTCGGCAAAAGCTTCAAACGGAATAGCGGCTATTCCCAACTCACCGATCCGGAAAGCCTGAAGAATTATATCGATATTTCCCGGCCATTCCTGCATTTGCAGCGTTCTTTCAGCATATGTCTTTTCTAATCGGTGCTTGGGTTTTACAGTATCCGCCTGAGCCAGGATATTTTTGGCCCACTGCACTTGACTGGCGTCTGGTCGGCGTACTACAAGTTCTATCTCCGATTGTGCTGCTACCAGCGGCACCCAGTTTTGATATTTAATTGTTTTAGAGGCTCTTATAACTTCGGCCGCCACATCGTGCGCAACCAGTTTCATTTTTTCATACTGGGGAAGCTTTTCAGCGGAAGCAAGTACGTTGACATTGTTTACATCTCCCGAAGTACCATTGGACATGATGCCAACAAAAGGCGGATCCTGCCGATCTGCCCTAAGTAATTCCTGTATCCGATCTGCAAAAACGGCAAAATAGTCTGCCGAAATATGATCGACGGGCAGTCCACCCACATAATGCAAGGAATAATTGGCCAGTAGCGCAATGGGTTTTCCTTCTGTCGACTGAACCGAAATAAATGAAACGCCAGGATCCGTCGGGCCTGCAGGCTCCAGTAAATCGGGATTTCTGATACCCGGGTTCATTACGGCCTTATCAATCCCGCCAAATGGGTTCATTGCATTGGTTCCTGGTTTCATTTTCCATCGCCTGTTAAACACGTGCTGAGGGACATTGCCTGTACCCCAGCCGATCCTGGCGGGTTCAAGATTGTTGAATGCAACGCGTACTCCATCGGCAATCCTATTCGCCAGCAAGCGCTGATATTCATCTAAAGGCTCATTCGGATGCCATCCACGCCGTTTTTCACCTTCACCACCTGCACTTGTTGCAGAGTGTGTATGCGTTGCCGACATGAGCATGTGGGATGTCGGTATCTTTGTTAACTCAGTTATCAGTCTTTTTGCTTCATCGAATACTTCGCGGTTAATCGACACATTGTCGCAGACGACAAAAACGACTTTGGTACTTCCGTCGTCGAGGACGAGACATCGCGCGTGGAGTTCGTCGTGAATGTGAGTTGCCGGGGGTGGGGTTCCAAAGTTGCCCACTATGCCAGCGCCCAGGAAAGGTGTAATGTTACTTGTCGATGCGCCGGCCCGGAAAATTTTATTTTGTGCTCGCAGCCTTATGCTTGCCGATGTGAAAAAAATACCAGCTATTGCAAGGAAAAAAGTATATCTCCGGATCCAGATTTTCATCAGGTATTGAATTTTAGAAGCTCAAATACAGCCGTGATATTGATATAATTCATTGATTTTCAATTTATCAAGTCTAAATGGATCTTTGCTTCGATGAGATATTAGCTATTTAATTGGCTTTTACCTGCTTTCATTAGAATTCGGTCCTTATTGTAGTTCAGAATCTTGATAATCAGTTCCGTTGGCATTGGTTTATCCAATGGAAACTGGATGGACCCCTTCCCTGATTTGTAACCAGAAAGTTCTTGTTCAAATGCCTCATTGCCCGTAGGAGCGGGATACAATCCAATGTGTTTTTTGAAAGCAGCAAAGTGAACCAGATAAGCATTGTTCAATTTAAAAGTAGGCATGTCGTAGCTAATGACCTCTTCGGCATCCGGCTCTGCCTTTTTTACAATCGCTCGTATTTGTTCCAAAATCTCCCGGATGTCCTTGGGGAATCCTGAGATGTACTCGTCGATGTCTTTGGGTTTTTTCGTCGTCATGCTTTATTTTTCTTTAAAACTCGTTAACGATTATTTGCTTCGGTCAAAACCTGGTTCCGGATGTTTCAATCTCCCAGATTTTATCGGTTAAATTAAATTGTCTGAAAATGTCTTTCGTATCTTGGATAGTCAATTTTTCCCATTCCGGATTCAGGTGATTTCCGTAACACGTTTTTGAAAATTCCCGGGAGCCAAAAAGTGTTTACGATTTTTATTCGATGAAAACAATCAGGTTCCGAATTTTTGAATAAAAGTGAAAGCTCCTGTTTTTCTAACCACGAGCGCACAGGTTCTTTAATTCAGGTACCCGTGCGGATTGTAGAAAGTTAAATCAAACCAAGGAGAAACCAACTAAAAGCAATTTGCCCCTTGTTCAGGCTTAATAAGCCGTAACAAGGGGCACCGTATAAGTTCTTGAGGCAATAGACTACCTATGCATAAATCTCTTTTCTCGCCGCTTTTAACGTATTCGTCAACAATCCACAAATCGTCATCAATCCAACTCCTCCGGGAACAGGTGTAATATAGCTGCTTTTTGGAGCAACATCAGCGAAATTGACGTCACCCTTGATTGCAAAGCCACTCTTTTTTGTGGCATCTTCTACACGGGTGATGCCTACGTCAATAACCACGGCACCTTCCTTAATATAATCTGCCGTAACAAATTCAGGGCGACCGAGAGCCACAATCAGGATGTCAGCGGTTTGGCATATCTCCTTTAAATTCTTGGTCTTGCTGTGCGTTATGGTCACCGTGCAATTTCCCGGGTAATCATTCCGCTGCATCAGTATACTCATAGGCAAGCCGACGATCTGGCTTCGGCCTATAACCACACAATGTTTTCCGCTAGTTTCAATGCCAGCCCTTATCAGCATTTCTAGAATTCCGAAGGGGGTAGCCGAAATGTAGGCAGGAAGTCCTTTACACATGCGTCCCACATTGATCGGGTGAAAACCGTCCACATCCTTTTTAGGGTCCACGGCTTCCATTACAGTGTTTTCTGAAATATGTTTGGGCAATGGCAATTGAACGATAAATCCGTCAACGTCAGGATCTTGATTTAAGGATTCCACCGCCTTTAGAAGTTCTTCCTCCGAGGTGTCCGAGTCAAACTTGAGTAGGGTAGAAGTGAAGCCTATTTCTTCACAGCTGCGGATTTTTGATGCTACGTAAGTTTCACTTGCCCCGTCCTGGCCAACAAGTATAGCTGCGAGGTGTGGTTTCTTTCCTCCGGATGCAATCCATTTTTCAACCTCTATTTTTATTTCTGACTTAATCTGGGCTGAAATCGCCTTTCCGTCAAGTAGTTGCATTTTAAATATGTTTAGCAATCAGCTGTCAGCCATTAGCTTTCAGCTTGTAGTGATCGTAATTGTTCTTTAAGTATTTCCATTCCAACAGTCGCCTTTTCCTGAATGAACGTCATATTACGCTTTAGCCGGATATCGGGTTTTGCCGGATCAATGATAAAAATAGGTTTGGTCAGTCCAACATAATGTACCAGACCTGCCGCAGGATATACTGCCAGAGAGGTCCCAATGACTACGAAGATATCTGCATCTTCGGTGATTTCTACGGCTGGCTCCATCATCGGAACTTCTTCACCGAACCACACGATATGCGGGCGAAGCTGGCTACCCAGTTCACACAAATCTCCCTTTTTAAGCTCCCAGCCCTCCATTGTGTAAACAAGCTCCGGGTTTTTTGTACTTCGCGATTTGAAAAGTTCGCCGTGTAAGTGAAGCACATTCGAAGAGCCTGCTATCTCGTGCAGATTATCAACGTTTTGCGTAATGATGTGGACCTCATATGATTTTTCCAGTTCAGCCAGCGCGTAGTGAGCTGCATTGGGTTTTACAGCCGCCGCTTGTTTTCTCCTTTGGTTATAAAAGTCAAGGACGAGGTCCTGATTTTTTCTCCATGCCTCAGGTGTAGCCACGTCTTCTACGCGATGGTTGTCCCACAGCCCGCCATTGTCGCGAAAAGTACTAATGCCACTTTCGGCACTTACCCCAGCTCCGGAAAGGACGACAAGCTTTTTCATCAAAGGAAGATTAATTGATAACTGTTAATTATTAATGATCAATTAGTAATTGTGAATGGTCAGTAATCGGCTGGCTCCATCTTGATAGATATTTGAGGTTTTCAGGATAATTAATCTTAACCCTTAACCCTTAATTTTATCCTTTCTTCACTGCTTTCTTTGCCGCCGGTTTCTTCGCCACTGCTTTTTTGGTGACTGTTTTTTTAGGAGCTGCTTCCTTTGCAACCGTTGCCTTTGGAGCTGCTGCCTTTTTTCCGAATCGTCCCGCAGGTTTATCCGGAGTTTCAGCGGCGAGTTTCAACACCTGATCGTACGTAATGTCGGCAGGTTCCATTCCTTTGGGGATTTTAACGTTTTTCTTTCCGAAGGCAATATACGGACCGTAACGACCATTCAATACTTTTGCATCCGCATCTTCGGTGAATTCTTTTATGGTACGGTTGCTGTCACTAACCCTCTTTGTTTCAATGATTTCCACAAGCCGGTCCTCGGTAACGGCCATTGGGTCGTCCGTTTTAGCTAGGGAATAGTACTTGCCATCGTGTTTCACGTAAGGTCCAAATTTACCGACGTTTACGATCATTTCTTTCTCTTCAAACTTACCAACCTCACGCGGTAACCGGAAAAGTTCAAATGCTTCTGCCAACGTAATATTTTCCATCAGCTGACCTTTTTGCAAACTGGCAAACTTGGGTTTGTCTTCGTCTTCCGCATCGCCTATCTGTACATATGGCCCATATTTCCCAATCCGTACGGACACTTTTTTACCAGTGGCAGGATCTTCCCCCAGGTCACGTGAGGTAAGGCTTCTGTCAATCGCTTCTTCCTTTACTTCTGCAACCTTTTTTTGAAATGGTGTATAGAAGTTTTTGATCATTTGTTTCCAGGACAGCTGGCCGTCGGCAATATGGTCAAAGTCCTTTTCGACGTTTGCAGTAAAAGAATAATCAATAATGTCGTTAAAGTTATTGACAAGAAAATCATTCACAACCATCCCTGTGCTTGTAGGGAATAATTTCGATTTTTCCGAGCCGTAAACCTCTTTACTTACTTTGGTACGGATCTGATTATCAGCCAGAGTGAGTTCTTTAAATTCACGCTCAAAGCCCACTCTGTCCTCTTTGATCACATATTCTCTTCTTATAATTGTCGAAATCGTGGGCGCATAAGTAGATGGACGTCCGATACCCATTTCTTCGAGTTTTTTTACCAGGCTCGCTTCCGTATATCTTGGTGGGTTCCGCGTAAATCTTTCAGTCGCTTTCATATCAGCCAGATTCAGTATTTGATTGATATTCAAAGGTGGAAGCATTCCTTTTTGTTCTTCGTCTTCGTCATCACTGGATTCCAGGTAAACTTTCAGAAATCCCTCAAATTTGATCACTTCGCCTTGCGCAATAAGCTCTTCCGAAGTTGTGGAAATCCCCACAGTTGCAGTCGTACGTTCCAATTGCGCATCAGCCATTTGTGATGCGATCGCCCGTTTCCAGATCAGCTCATAGAGGCGTTGTTCGTTGCGGTCGCTGCTGCCATTTAAAGTGGAAAAATCAGTGGGGCGTATGGCTTCGTGAGCTTCCTGTGCTGATTCATTTTTGGTCTTAAAAATCCGTTTATTATAATATTCCGGACCATATTCACTGGTGATCTGAACCCTGGCTTTTTCCAACGCTTCTTCCGATAGATTGGTAGAGTCTGTACGCATGTAGGAGATTTTACCTGCTTCGTACAGCCTTTGGGCTACGGTCATTGTTTGCAATACTGAAAAGCTAAGTTTTCTGGATGCCTCCTGTTGTAAAGTAGAAGTTGTGAATGGCGGTGCTGGTGTTTTTTTTGCTGGTTTGGTTTCAAGATTTTTAATGGAAAACGTCGCTCCGATACATTTTTCGAGGAATGTAAGTGCATCCGTTTCAGCCACAAAGTTTTTCGGTAATTCTGCGTTCAGAACCTTTCCATTGCCAAGATCGAAGTGGGCGGTTACTTTAAAACTCCCTTTCGCATGGAAAGCATCAATTTCACGTTCGCGCTCAACAATAATGCGTACAGCGACCGATTGCACCCTTCCCGCTGAAAGATTTGATTTACCAATCCGGATTTTTTTCCAAAGTATCGGTGAAAGTTCGTAACCAACGAGCCGATCGAGAATACGTCGTGCCTGCTGCGCGTCAACCAGATCCACGTCGATGGTACGGGGTTTCAAAATCGCGTTTTGCAGCGCTGTTTTGGTGATTTCACGAAAGACGATTCTTTTGGTGTCATCAGGTAGTCCGAGTGCTTCTTTTAGATGCCATGAAATAGCTTCTCCCTCACGGTCATCATCCGTCGCAAGCCACACTTCTGCGCCTTTTGCCAGCTTTTTGAGCTCACTGATGACCTTAATCTTATCGCTTGAAACCTCGTAAGTCGGCTGAAAACCATTGTCTACATCGACACCCATATCGTGCTCAGGAAGGTCCCTCACATGCCCGAAACTGGACTTCACAGTAAAGTCTTCTCCCAGGTAATTCTCTATGGTTTTGGCCTTCGCCGGTGACTCTACAATCACCAGATTTTTTGACATAATGTTGAAATTAAAATACTTTGTGGCGCTTTGGAAGCTCAAATATAGGTGAGAAAGCAGCAAATAATCAAAGTAGTTGGTAAAACGTCTATTGAAAAATGGTTTTTAAGCGTTGTTTTGTGAGGAATGTTTAACTGGAAATTCACTGCAAAAGGAGGATGTCGAGAACAAAAAATAGAGGTGGTTGGTTGTTAGGATAACGCACTAGTATATAATGATACTAAATAGCGGCGAATACGGACCGAACTCCTTTGTATATTTTGTAATTTCGTATTTTCGCACGTTTATAACGACAACAGATAATCCCAATTTGATTAATGAATATTTATAAGGATTACATCAAAGAGATTGAAGAAAGAAAAACCCAGGGGCTTCATCCTAAGCCAATTGATGGCGCTGAATTGTTGAGTGAAATCATTTGGCAAATTAAAGATTCAGGTCATGAAGACCGTACGGACTCTCTTAACTTTTTTATTTACAACACCTTACCTGGAACCACAAGTGCTGCGGGTGTGAAAGCCCGGTTTTTGAAGGAAATCATTCTCGGTGAATCCGTAGTAGAAGAGATATCTCCTGCTTATGCCTTCGAGCTATTATCACACATGAAGGGAGGCCGTTCGATTGAGGTGTTGCTCGATATAGCTCTTGGTGATGATGTCTTTATTGCCAAACAAGCTGCTGAAGTTCTTAAGACGCAGGTTTTCCTTTATGATGCAGATATAGACCGTCTAAAGGAGTCATACAAAAGCGGTAACGAAATCGCTAAGGAGATAATAGAAAGTTACGCTCAGGCCGAGTTCTTCACTAAGCTGCCAGAGATTGATCAAGAAATAAGGATAGTTACTTTTATTGCTGGCGAGGGCGACATTTCCACTGATTTGCTTTCTCCGGGGAACCAGGCTCATTCTAGATCGGACCGTGAACTTCATGGTCTGTGTATGATCACTACGAAGGCACAAAATGAAATCAAGGCGCTGCAGGAAGAACATCCGGACAAGAGGGTGATGCTGATTGCGGAGAGGGGTACCATGGGCGTGGGTTCATCCAGGATGTCTGGAGTAAACAACGTGGCACTTTGGACTGGTAAACCGGCAAGCCCATACATTCCATTTGTTAATATTGCTCCGATTGTTGGAGGTACAAACGGTATTTCACCGATCTTCCTTACCACTGTCGACGTTACGGGTGGTATTGGTATTGACCTTAAAAACTGGATAAAAAAGGTTGATGAAAACGGTACTGTTATCCGAAATGAAAGTGGTGATCCTGTTCTTGAGGAAGTTTATTCTGTTGCGACAGGTACTGTTCTCACAATTAATACCAAAACGAAGAAACTTTATAATGGCGATCAGGAACTGATTGATATCTCTAAGGCGCTGACTCCTCAGAAAATGGAGTTTATAAAGGCTGGTGGTTCGTATGCAATCGTTTTTGGTAAGAAGATTCAGACTGTTGCAGCGAGGATACTGGGTATCGATATTCCTCTTGTTTATGCTCCGTCCAAGGAAATTTCGCACGAGGGACAAGGGCTTACAGCAGTAGAAAAAATCTTTAACAGAAACGCTGTTGGCACAACTCCGGGTAAAGTATTACACGCTGGTTCGGATGTTCGTGTAGAGGTTAATATTGTAGGTTCACAGGATACAACCGGTCTGATGACTTCTCAGGAATTGGAGTCTATGGCTGCGACTGTGATTTCACCGATCGTTGACGGGGCTTACCAATCGGGCTGTCACACAGCTTCTGTATGGGATAAAAAAGCGCAGGCAAATATCCCTAGGCTCATGAAGTTCATGAATGACTTCGGTCTGATCACTGCCCGTGACCCGAAAGGTGAATATCACGCCATGACTGACGTAATTCATAAAGTGCTCAACGATATCGTTGTGGACGAGTGGTCGATTATTATCGGTGGCGACTCGCACACAAGAATGTCTAAAGGAGTTGCTTTTGGTGCAGACTCTGGAACAGTTGCGCTTGCGCTTGCTACTGGCGAAGCGTCAATGCCAATTCCGGAATCAGTGAAAGTAACGTTCAAAGGTGACATGAAGGAGCACATGGATTTCCGTGATGTGGTTCATGCTACGCAAGCTCAGATGCTTCACAAGTTTGGTGGCGAGAACGTATTCCAGGGTAGAATCATTGAGGTTCACCTAGGAACGCTTCCTGCTGACCAGGCATTTACTTTTACAGACTGGACAGCTGAGATGAAAGCAAAAGCTTCCATTTGTATCTCAGAAGATGATACCCTGATTGAATCACTGGAGATAGCTAAGCGCAGAATCCAGATCATGATTGACAAGGGCATGGACAATCACAGACAGGTACTTCAGGGATTGATTAATAAAGCTGACAAGAGAATCACAGAGATAAAATCAGGTGAAATGCCGGCTTTAACTCCAGATGCGAATGCAAAGTATTATGCTGAAGTGGTTATCGACCTTGATGTGATCATTGAACCGATGATTGCGGATCCTGATGTTAATAATAAGGATGTTTCCAAGCGTTACACGCATGATACCATTCGCACGCTCTCTTTCTATGGAGAAGATAAAAAAGTAGATCTTGGTTTTGTCGGCTCGTGCATGGTTCACAAGGGGGATTTGAAAATTGTTTCTCAGATGCTCCGTAATCTGGAAGAGCAACAAGGCAAGGTTGAGTTCCAAGCGCCGCTCGTGGTAGCAGCACCTACTTATAACATCATTGAAGAACTCAAAACCGAGGGTGACTGGGATGTATTGCAGAAGTACTCTGGTTTCGAATTCGACGATAAAGCACCCAAGGGGGCGGCACGTACGGAATACGAAAACATGATGTACCTCGAACGTCCTGGCTGTAATCTTTGTATGGGTAACCAGGAAAAAGCAGCCAAAGGGGATACCGTTTTGGCAACTTCGACTCGCCTTTTCCAGGGAAGAGTCGTTGAAGATTCGGAGCGTAAGAAGGGAGAGTCTTTGCTCGCATCGACACCAGTTGTGGTTCTTTCTGCGATACTAGGACGGATTCCTAATTTAAATGAATACAAAGCGGCTGTGGTAGGCATTGACCTTACCAAGTTTGCGCCGCCTACTAAGCAATTAAGCAGATAGAATCTGCTTGAATAGTCGTTGGTGGTTCGGTTTTTGATAGCTGTGAATGTTTAGACATTAATAAAATTACTATGGCTTTTGACTTAGACATGATTAAGGGTGTGTACGCCCGTATGCAGGAGAGAGTGGAAGCTGCTCGTGCAATAGAAGGGCGGCCCTTAACTTTGGCGGAAAAGATTTTGTATTCTCACTTATGGGAAGGTAAACCGTCCCAGGTTTATGAAAGGGGTAAATCTTACGTGGATTTCGCTCCTGACCGTGTGGCAATGCAGGATGCAACTGCACAAATGGCTCTATTGCAATTTATGCAGGCTGGGAGGCCTCAGGTTGCAGTTCCTTCAACGGTACACTGCGATCACCTGATCCAGGCAGAGGTGGGAGCCGTTGCCGATTTGGCGATTGCAAAAGATAAAAATAAAGAAGTATACGATTTTCTCGCTTCGGTGTCGGATAAATACGGTCTGGGATTTTGGAAGCCAGGCGCTGGGATCATTCACCAGGTAGTACTGGAAAATTATGCATTCCCGGGCGGCATGATGATCGGGACCGACTCACATACACCTAACGCTGGTGGGCTGGGTATGGTGGCGATCGGTGTTGGAGGTGCTGACGCAAGTGATGTGATGTCGGGACTTGCGTGGGAATTGAAAATGCCAAAGTTGATCGGAGTTAAACTTACCGGTAAACTGAGCGGTTGGACGGCTGCGAAAGATGTAATTCTTTGGGTTGCTGGTCAGCTTACTGTAAAAGGTGGAACTGGGTGTATCGTTGAATATTTCGGTGAAGGAGCGGAGAGCTTGTCATGTACTGGTAAAGGTACGATCTGTAATATGGGTGCGGAAATTGGTGCTACTACATCTATTTTTGCATATGACGAGAAGATGGGAGACTATCTTCGGTCGACGGATCGTGCCGATATTGCCGCGGCTGCGAATGAGGTTAAAGACCTATTGCGAGCGGACGCCGAAGTTTATGCAGATCCAGCGAGTTACTATGATCAGCTTCTTGAGCTTGATCTTTCGACGCTTGAACCACACGTTAACGGTCCGTTTACGCCAGATCTGGCCTGGCCACTTTCTAAATTCGCTACGGCGGTCAGAGAAAATGGCTGGCCGGAAGTTCTCTCAGTGGGCCTGATCGGCTCTTGTACCAATTCTTCCTATGAAGATATCAGTCGTGCCGCGTCGCTTGCTCAACAGGCTGTTGACAAAAAATTGAAAGTTACCTCAGAATACACGATCACACCAGGTTCTGAGCAAGTTCGTTTCACAGTGGAACGTGATGGTTTTCTGGATACGTTTGCACAAATTGGAGGTGTGGTTCTGGCGAATGCATGTGGACCCTGTATTGGGCAATGGGCACGTCATGGTGCTGAGAAACAGGAGAAAAACTCTATCATCACGTCATTCAACCGTAACTTCTCGAAACGTGCTGACGGAAATCCGAACACGCACTCTTTCGTCGCTTCTCCCGAAATCGTTACAGCTTTAGCAATCGCTGGTCGCCTTACTTTCGACCCTCGTACCGACAAGTTGGTTAACACCAATGGAGATGAAGTATTACTTGACGAGCCAACGGGTATGGAGCTTCCTAGCCGTGGATTCGCGGTGGAGGATGCCGGTTATCAGGCACCTGCTGAAGACGGCTCGTCGGTGCAGGTATTGGTAAGCCCAACATCTGATCGTCTTCAACTGCTTGAACCATTCAAAGCATGGGAAGGAACCGACTTGAAAGGCTTGAAACTGCTTATTAAGGCAAAAGGAAAATGTACGACTGACCATATTTCTATGGCTGGTCCATGGTTGAAATTCCGTGGCCACCTTGACAATATTTCTAATAACATGTTGATCGGAGCGGTGAACTTCTACAATGAAAAGACCAACACTGTTAAAAATCAGCTTAACAACCAGTACGCAGGGGTTCCGGAAGTGCAGCGTGATTACAAGGCACATGGAATTGGAACGATTGTAGTTGGTGATGAAAACTACGGTGAGGGTTCATCACGCGAGCATGCAGCGATGGAACCTCGTTTCCTTGGGGTTCGTGCGATTCTGGTAAAATCGTTTGCCCGTATCCATGAAACGAACTTGAAAAAACAAGGAATGTTGGCCTTGACTTTTGCTAATACCTCGGATTATGACAAAATTCAGGAAGACGATTCTATCGATATCGTTGGTCTGGAAACATTTGCAGCTGGCGTACCCTTAACCATTGTATTGCACCATAATGACGGTACAACGGACGAGTTCCCAGTAAACCATACCTACAATGATCAGCAGATCGAATGGTTCAAAGAGGGTTCAGCTTTGAATATTATTCGCAAGTCAGTTGGTGCGGCTTAGTTGAGAATTGACAATTGAAAGTTTTTCCTTCTTGTAAAAAAACAAAACAAAAAAACTCCTGCTTGCGGGAGTTTTTTCGTTTCACCGCATCGGTAAACATCAGGTTATCAGAGTAGGAAAGATGTGTTCTTGCGTTTATTCCTATAAATAAAACCTAAGCTCATGAACCGTTTTTTACTATTCGTTTTTCTGTTTGCTGCCAATTTTATTCACGCACAAGCACCGGTTGAAAACTATCCCGTTGATCCTGCCTCAGAAGAACAGGCAGGCGTACCAAAAGGTGAAGTGCTCAAATTTACATTCGAAGATTCAAAGATATTTCCAGGCACATGGCGTGAATATTGGATATATGTACCTGTCCAATATAAACCGGACCAGCCTGCCTGTGTATATGTCAATCAGGATGGCATTCAGTGGAAAGCACCTACGGTTTTCGACAATCTGATCCACAAAAAGGAAATGCCTGTTACCATTGGGGTTTTCGTGATGCATGGTAAAGTTCGTGCAGCAAACAGCAATGAGGCTCTGGACAGGTTTAACAGAAGTTTTGAGTACGACGGGCTCGGGGATGCGTATGCGAGATTCATTCTCACGGAGATTTTGCCCGAAGTTGAAAAGCAAAAAACAAGTGATGGGAGGGCAATCCGACTTTCAAAAAATGGAAACGACCGTGCCATCGGTGGATCAAGCAGTGGGGCAGTTTGCGCTTTCACGGCAGCCTGGGAAAGGCCCGATGCTTTTAGCCGGGTTTTTAGTACCATAGGAACGTATGTGGGCCTGCGTGGCGCCGATCGTTACCCAACGCTGATCAGAAAATTTGAACCAAAACCGTTGCGCATTTTTATGCAGGACGGGAGCAATGATAATAACATCTATGCCGGCGACTGGTGGATGGCTAATCAAACCATGTTCAGAGCGCTCACATTCGCAGGCTACGAGGTAACGGCCAGGTGGGGTGAGGGAGCTCACAACGGCAAACAGGGGACAGCTCTCTTTCCCGAAGCGATGCGCTATTTATGGAAGGACTGGCCTGCATCCGTAAAATCGGCAGGTTCTAAAAATCAGATGCTGTCGGATCTGCTCATCCCAGGGTCAGATTGGGAGCTGGTAGGGCAAGGTTACCAATATGCTGAAGGTCCTAGCGCCAATCAGGCAGGGGAATTGGTGTATCAGGATATCCCGGGTTCAATGACTTTCAAAGTGGATGTTAATGGTAAAGTCTCAACGATCAATTCAGATTCTCAAAATGCTTCGGGAACGGAATTTGGGAAGGATGGTAGCAGGTATGAAGCTTTAAGGAAAACGATGACCATTGTTAAAACGGATCCACAGGGCAAAAAGCAGAATATTGCTACGGACATCGCAGGAAACGATCTTACCGTCACTCCAGCAGGAAATATCTATGTTTCAGTTCCGGATGGACGGGAAAAGCCTGGGGCCGTCTATCTTATTAAGCCAAACGGAGAAAAGTCTGTTGTGGACAAAGGGTTGGTTTTCCCCAACGGTATAGCTCTGTCGCCAGATCAGACTTTGCTCTACATTGCCGAATCGACGTCGCACTGGATATGGTCGTATAAGATATTACCTGACGGAACACTTGGAGCTAAACAACGTTTCGGTTGGCTTCATGAAAGAGATGTTGATGATAATGCGTGGGCCGACGGATTGACCTGCGACCGGGACGGGAGAGTCTACGTTGCGACAAAGTCCGGTTTGCAAATACTGGATCAGACGGGCAGGGTCAATGCCATACTGCCTACTCCCAATGGAGCAGCATCGAATGTGGCTTTCGGGGGTAAGGATTTCAATATTCTCTATGTTACCGCGAATGACAAAGTTTATCGAAGAAAGTTAAACACAAAGGGAGCCAATAACTGGGACGCGCCTAATAAACCTGCAACACCAAGATTGTAGAGGAAAGTGGCGCGCCTGTCGCTGATCACCGGAAAGTCACTTTCTTTTTACCGCTTTGACTTCATACGCCTGTGAGGTGGCATATACGGCTACTAATATGTGGTAATCATCTTTAACCCAATTTCCCGTACTGGCGCCCTTATACATGCTGGAAGTCAGGTATTGCTCAAACAGTTTATGTGCTTTCAAAGCGTCGGTTGGGGAGTGAAACGTATTGGCCCAGGCTCGGGGTATATCTCCTTTCGGAACCGCGCCAATACCGCCATTGTAAATTTTGATAATACCTTTCGAAAACTCCCACGAAACCACAGCCTGATCTCGCTCCGTGGCCGCTTTGAGAATGAAACAGTTGTGTAGAATGTAGTTGGACAATTTTATTTTGATTTCAGCATCGGATTGTTCCGTAGGAGGTTTCAGTCTCCATGCATTATTCTTCGGGTAAAACGGATCTTCGGTGTAGCTTTTTAGTTGATAAGCATATTCAGCGAAGCTTCGTTCCTCTTTTGTTTCCGCGTTTTTTAGTTTCAAAATGATGCGTTGATTGGTCACAGCACCAAAAGACATATGCATTTTTTCAAGCCGATTATTTGATACGAAAGAAATAGTGCTGTCGTTTGATACGAGAAACCTTCCTTGTATGTAATCGCCATCTCCACTAATTTCGGTAAATGTGCTATCCGGAAAAAGAGAAAGTATTATGGCTTTATGAGGAATTTCGTTGCCAGTCGCATCCTGCCTTAAAGGATCAGGTTGCCCGGATTTTTGCTTAGAGGGCTGTGACACAGCTGCAATTCTCCAGCTACCTGTCAAATTTGCGGATGACCTGATTTCTTTTGCAATTGGAGCATTTTCCAGCGGGACCACTTCTTTTTTGACGACATGGCACCTCTCTAGCATTGCCAGAATAAGCAGAAATATGATTTTAATATACGTCATCGCCAATAACTATTTGAACCGGAACCGGATGCCCAAAAAAGAAAACCGTTTCTATTCTATTGTTTAGGGGACTTTTTTCACCGGAATAATGAGCCTCACGGACGACTCCTGGAAGCAACATTTCGGTTTTGAACTGACTGAATAACAAACAGGATCATTCCCACCATGATCGACACATCAGCCATGTTGAAAATCCCGGTCTGAAAAATCCCGAAATCAATATGAAGAAAATCCGTAACCGATCCGTACATGATCCGGTCATGAATGTTGCCAATTCCACCTCCAATTGCAAAGCTTAAGGCAAGTCTGCTGGTCATGCTAAGATGTTTTCGGGTGAAGAGGTATACAATCCCGAATGCCAGGGCCAAAAGTGGAATACCTGACAACAGTATAAATTTTACAAAATCGGGCAGGGTGCTTCCCACACTCAAAAATGCACCTGTATTCTCAACTTTGGTGATTGTCAAATGATTATCTATGAAACTGAACGTCTGATTATAACTAATTTTTCTTCTCACAAGCCCCTTCGATATTTGGTCGCAACCGATATTGATGAGCAATATGAGAGAAATGCCTATGGTTTTAAGTATGCGATTCGAATTCATTTATAAAGTTTAATCCATTAATACACGAATAACAAGAATTCATTTCAGATAAGTTTGAAGAAAGGCTGAAATTTTATTTCTAAACGGCGCTACGTCATACATCTCGCCGTAGTGAGGTGCACCGGGCACAATCGTCAATTCGTTTTTTACTTTCGCAATATTCAGATATGAGTGCAGCAAAACCGATTGTGTATAGGGTACCGACTCGTCCTTTTCGCCATGAAAGATCAGGAATGGAGGGTCATTTTTATCCACATAACTGGATGGACTGGCAAGCATCGCCAGGTCAGGCCGGTCCAGTGGGTTCGCTCCCAAAAGCAGGGTCAATGGGTCTTTCGGGTCGTCTGTTTTGGTTTTTGGAGTTAGTGCAAGGAAATTAAACGGTCCGTAAAAATCGATAACAGCCTTTATTTTAAACGGCAGCTGTTTCCCGTTTTTGGAAAATGTTGCAACACGATTGTTATTTGATAACCCCACCAAAGACGCCAGGTGCCCGCCGGCTGAAAAACCGATCAGGGCGATTTTGTCTTTGTCCAGATGGTATTTTTTCGCGTTGGTGTAAAGAAAGGCAAGTGCCTGATTGCAATCCTGAATCTGGGCGGGGAAAACGGCTTCCGTGCTATAACGATAATCGATTGAGGCAAAAGCATAACCTTCTTCAAGAAAGGACTTTACCGTATTTTTCATGTAACCGATGTCCGCATATTTGTCATTCAACATCCACGCGCCGCCGTGAATCCAAACAACCAGAGGCAGGTTTCCTTTGGCATTTTGATGTAGATATATATCGAGTTTGTGTCGTTTAAGCGTATCCGTATCATACGGGATGTTCTCATGCATGATCGTGCCTGCAGGGAAAATGTTTTTAATGCGCTCCGGCATTTGAGCCGAGGCCAGGTGCGCAGCGAGTAATATTATCAGTATTGGCGCTGTTTTGAATATATTTTTTTTCATTTTCATTTTTTAATACTTTGGAAATCAATCTTTTAAATTCAAAGACCTCGTGAGGGATCATCTTGTTATATTTTCATGCATTTAATAAAGTAAATACCAAGGCGTTTGACCAGTTGCATGTCAATGATTACCTAAGGACCATCGCGCCAGCTTCCCTTACCATTTTTTGGAGTCAAGTTCTTCTTTCAAAACACCATTGATGTCAATTTTGGCACCTTTCAGTACATAAATACTGGTTCCAAATTCTCTCGCCAAAGGGTTTTCAATTTTTCCGATAAGGCTTACCGATCGAAACATGGGCTTTTCTCTTTCTCTCGATTTGTCGTCATCATCAGAATTTTGAATCAAGATCACATTTCGGATTTCTTTTGTGAGCGGAAACCAATTGATATAATCGGCGTGGAATGAAACGGCGTTAATGTTCTTGTGTTTGGAATAGAAATTGATTGCTCCTGCTTGCCCGTAATTGTCGCACAGTACCAGTGTATGTTTGGGATATGGGAGCTTTTCATATTCTATGTCGACCTTTTGGGCCAACTCTTTCCACCCGATCATATCGGCAAAATCCTGAGGCAGAACATGGTCCTTGCCATCTTCCCAGCGAAGCATTCCAAACCTGGCGTATCTCTCAGAATTCTGATGTATCTCCGTTGGGTTGTAAATGGGTAGGGCAAGACGAAAGAGAGGGACGGCGAAAAGAGCTACAATCGCAATTGAAACAAATGGCAGCCATTTTAGCTGATATTTTTCACGAAGCTTTTCAAGATAAACCGAACCAAACGCCAGAAGAATGGGGTATAGGCCTATGGCGTAGTAAGCCTTGGCCTTCAACGCTGCGAAAAAGAGTAGAGTGATAAAAAAGGACCAGAAGAAGACTTTGTATTTTACAAAAGGTTCGTACCGGAAAAAGGATACAAACGCAGCGAAGAGAATAAAAAGAGAGCCTACAAAAAACAGCAATTGTTCTTTCAGAAAATCGACCCGGCTCACATTAACCAGCTGAGTCTCGGCTAGCTCTTTCATGTGATGAACCACCGGAAAGTTGTTGTTGAACTGCCAGGCGATGTTTGGTATTATGATCAGCATTCCCAACAGCAGCGCGATGTACAGGTTTCGGTTCAGGAAGATTCGGCGTTGTGGCGTTAACAACAGCGCGGGCAATAGTCCCAAAATTTGAAATGCAATATTGTATTTGTTTAGAAAGCCAATGGCGAAGGCGACTGCCGCAAAAAACAGCCATTTCTGCTCGTCGGAATCTATGTATTTTAAAATGGCAAAATACAGAAACGTCCATGCCAGAATATCGAAAGAATTCGGCTGATAAAGCAGGTTTATTCTCAATAGCACAGAAAGTAGTATTGCAGTGGCGCCGAGGATAAGTGAAAATAAACCGCCTTTTAGCGCTTCGGTCGCTTTCCAGACTACGAGCAGGGTCAGCGCGCCAAACATGGCCGGAAAGAACTTCACCCAAAATGTTGAGCCGCCAAGCAGGATAATCAAATAGGAAATCCAGGAAGTGAAAGGCGGAACGGACAAGAATCCCCATGCTAAGTATTTGCCCTGATCCAGGTGGAGATATTCGTCCCGGTGCAACTCGTAAATGGGATCAGAAACGAAGTATTGTAAAATGAATTTTAGTAAGATGAAAAGGGTGAGAATACTCGTTTTCCTGGACACTGGTCTTTGTTTTGCGTTGAATAAATATCTTTGATAAAAACCTGCCTGAGTATTCTTCCGGCAGGGAAATCCAGTCATTTAACCTTGATGAAGTCATTGAAATAATGGGTCCCTGGCACTATTAGCCAATTTATCGAATTTCCTGTCGTATTTTAGATTTCTCATCAATTGTATTTTCGCTTTTCATGAAACAGATTTTTCTTTCACTCCTTCTGTTGTTAGGTACGATTTCCGGTTTTGGTCAAAAATTAAACTACGTCGTATCGTTTCCCAATATTGTTCACCACGAAGGGCTCTTCGAGTTGACAGTAACCGATGCAAAGCAGAATCCGCTGGTATTCAGGATGAGCCGTTCTTCTCCCGGTAGATATGCAACTCATGAGTATGGTAAAAATGTGTATCGGGTTATAGCGTTTGATAAAGCTGGAAATCAGATTGTTGTGCAGCGGTTGGACGGTGATGTTTATCAGGTTTCTAACCCATCCGGTTATGTTAAAATCCAGTATACATTGTATGCCAACCATCCGGATGGTACTTATGCAGGGATTGATGCGAATAGTGTACACCTTAATATTCCAGCGTCGTTTATGTGGGTGAAGGGCATGGAAAAGGCACCGATTGAAGTTAAATTTCAGTTGCCGCAGGAAAAAAAATGGCGAATCGCCACACAGATGACTGCGACCCAAGATCCCAATGTTTTCTCGGCACCAGATTTGCAATATTTCATGGATTCTCCGATCAAAATTGGCTCTTTGAACATCAAGGAATGGAAAGCCGCCAACACGCCCTGTAACTTCCGACTGGCGTTAGAGGTGAATGCAAGCGACGCTGTTTCCACGGAGTTTGCAGAAAAAGTCAGGAGGGTTACTGAAGAAGCAAAAGAGGTTTTTGGTGAATATCCTGTGTTTGAAGGAAATCAATACACTTTTTTAGCAAGCATCAATCCCTACGTTAAAGGTGACGGAATGGAGCACCGTAATAGCACGGTGATTCACCTGCCAACCGCGTTTAATGGTTCTTCCAATCTGCTTGGTGTGTTTTCTCATGAGTTTTTTCACGCCTGGAATGTTGAACGGATACGGCCCAAAACACTCGAGCCTTTTAATTATGAGAAAAGTAACATGAGTTTTGAACTTTGGTTTGCTGAAGGCTTTACTCAATATTATGGTGACCTTCTTCTGAAAAGAGCAGACTTTGTGTCCCAGGAGCAATACTGCGGCACGATCGCTTCGTTGATCAATACGAAAGAAAATACACCGGGAGCCAGAAGTTTGTCTCCGGCAGAAGCGAGTTGCATGGCAGTATTTGTTGATGCTGGCGTGGCGGTCGATAAGACCAATTATCCAAACACCTATACTTCTTATTATCCCTATGGGGCTTCTATTGCCCTGGCGCTTGACCTGGAATTGAGATCGAGAAATCTTTCTCTGGATGATTTTATGAAGGCACTCTGGAAAAAGCACGGGAAAACTGAAATCGCGTACACGATTCCTGATTTGCAAAATGTGCTGCTGGCAGTTACAAAGGATCAGATTTTTAGCCAAAACTTTTTTAAAAAATATGTTTATGGTCACGAGTCCTTTGACTATGCGCCATTGCTCTTGAAAGCTGGTATTACCTTGAAAAAACAATTTGCAGGGAAAGCATGGTTGGGAGATGTCCGTTGGAAAGAGGGAAATCCTCTGGCAATTTCTGCAAACACAATTGTCGGCACACCGATCTATGAAGCAGGAATTGATATAGATGACCAGCTTTTGAAACTCGACGGGCAATCCGTTGGCTCTTCGGCTTCTATCAATGAAATTTTGGAAAAACACAAACCAGGTGACCAGATCCCGGTGGAATTCGTACACCGGGAAGAAGTCCAAATGGCAATGATCACATTGGGCGAAAACCCTCGGTTTTCAGTGGAATTGAATGAAAAGTTGAATCTTCCGGTGACTGGCGAGATGCTGAAATTTAGAAAACTTTGGTTCGATAGTAAGGTAGTTGATCGCAAATAAAATATTCCGGCTCTTTTATTAGTTATAAGCAAGTGCGGTGAGCCTGGGAGCCACCACCCTTTTTTCAAACCACAATTGACTAAATTTTGCAAATGCGCTTAGGAAAGGCTTGTGCTGTTGTAGCGATATTGACATTATTCATCATTCAACTTTCACTTGCCCAGGTGAAAGAGTACAAAGGAAAGATCAATCAGCAGTTCGTGATGAACAGCGAATCGATCATCGTTAATAAGTCCACGGGAAAGCGTATAACTTATCGCGAGTACGACGAATTATTGACACGGAACCCTGGGAAATATAAAACGGTTCCTGTTTTTGATAAATATGGGAAACCATCTTCTTTTGCTATATCGAGGAGTCTCGGACAGGATGGCCCAGCAAAGGATGTCAACTATGATCCGGATCTGTTGCCGGAAATAGGGGAGACGCTCCCGCCGTTTGTCATGCAAGGGTTGGATGGGAAAATTTATGACTCTGAGAAACTCAAAGGCAAGTATGTGTTGCTTGGCTTTTGGGTAAAATATGAGAAGCCCCTCTGGACGCTTGCCAGTACAAAGATCATCTCAAATTTTGTTGAAGAAAATAAGCGTAAAGGTATTGATATAGTCTCTTTGGGCACTACTCTGAACTCAGAAGAAGAATGCAGGGAAGCAATCCCCAAGCGTAATTGCGGATTTATCCCCGTGCCAGATTCATACGGCTTTAACCACCGGTACAAAATAGGAGAAACACCCTTTTTTATACTGCTGGACAGGCAGGGCGTGGTAAAATCTATGGCGCTTCACACCGAGTTTGATAAGATCAGCTCACTAAACTTAAGGTAAGTTTAACATTTGTCATAGATCAGGACATCTGTTCCCGGACATATTCACCTATTTGCTCAGGAGTCAATACCGACTGTATCGCGTTGAAAGTAATAGCCCGCTGAGGCATTACTGGCATTTGTGCCGTTAAAGGATCTTGCGCAATCATGACACCACCCGCCGCCTTTACGGCCGCCAGTCCCAGTGTCCCATCTTCATTGGCTCCGGACAGCAAGATGGCAACAAGACGCGACCCATATACTTCCGCAGCAGATTCGAATGTTACGTCTATGCTCGGACGGCTGAAATTTATTTTTTCCGAGTAATCCAGCGAAAAATAGCGTTCCTTTTCAATCAGGAGATGATAATCTGCAGGTGCGAGGTAAATCGTTCCCGGTTGAATAAGATCCTTGTCTTCAACCTCCCGGACGGGAACCGTTGTTTTAATTCCCAAAAGTTCGGGCAAAGAAGAATCTCCGGAGTTTTTGCGGTGAAGCACAAGCAGAATTGCAAAGGGGAAATGGGGTTTCAGAGAGGGGAGTAAATTAAAAATTACCGAAAGGCTCCCGGCGGAACCTGCCAGAATCAGCATTTCACAAGATTTGGTTAGCGTATTTTCTTCCATATCTTTTCTCTGTCAATCTGCTGGAATTTCTGTTGAATCGTAGAAAATTTCAAGGTTTCTTTCGACCCGAGCGCCAGGAAACCGGCTAGTCCAAGACTTGCATCAAATAGCTGCAGCGCCCGGTCCTGAAGATCCTTATCAAAATAGATGAGTACATTTCGGCAAAGTATCAGGTCAAATTCATTGAAGGAACTGTCGGAGACCAGGTTATGCGTGGATATAATAATTTTCGCCGAAAGTGCTTCGTCGAACTTCGCTTGCCCATAATTTGCAGTGTAATAAGAGGAAAAATCTTTCACTCCACCTGAGCTGATGTAGCTCTCGGAATACTGTTTCATTTGATTGAGTGGAAATATCCCCTTCCTTACTTTTTCCAGAACCCTGGCGTTGATGTCGGTAGCGTACAGAAGGGATTTGGCAAGCATGCCGGCTTCATGTAAGAGAATAGCCAGGGAGTACACTTCTTCGCCCGTTGAACATCCTGCATGCCATATCCTTATAAAAGGCCGTGTTCCCAAAAGGGGTAAGACGTCATTTCGGAGCGCTTTGTAAAATAGGGGATCCCGGAACATTTCTGTCACATTTACAGTAATTTCTTCCACAAACCGTTTTACGTAGCGTTCATCCGTTCTTACCTTGTATCTAAGCTCGGTGAAGTTTGAGAATTTGTCCAACGCAAAAAGCCTTAGAACCCGTCTCTTTAACGAGGCCCGTGAATAGTTATGGAAGTCATATCCATGCATGACGAACAGATCGTCCAGTAAAATATCAATCTCCTCGTCTGAAACCATGCCCTGTTCCCTTAGTTTTTAGCCAGTAATTTCAATAATTTGTCAACATCAATTGGCTTCGAGATGTAATCATCAGCTCCTGCGCGAATACATTTTTCCTTATCTCCCACCATGGCCTGCGCGGTTACCGCATAAACAGGCGTTCCCTTTCGTTCTTCAATTCTCTTAATCAAAGGAATGGCTTCGTAGCCGTCCATGCCCGGCATCATCATATCAATGAGGACAAAATCAATCTTTTCGTCAGTCCTCAATAATTCCAATGCTTCCAAAGCACCGCTCCTCGAAATGCATTCAAATTTCTTTGCCAGCAGAATTGCTTTCAGCGCAAAAATGTTTCGGGCATCATCGTCAATAATCAGTATTCTCTTTTTATCCATGTTTTCGCAAGCTCGTATGTGTCAGGTATTGGCTCTTGCCGTAAAATCTCCCAATAGAATGAACTGTATACTCAAATAATTATTTACGACCATTGACCCATTGACCCATTGACCCATTGACCCATTGACCGTTGACCCATCGACCAGATCGTTGAATAACTGGCCCCTGGGTTCAATATTTCTCATAAAGCCACACTCTGAGCAGCGATAATAATTGATCCACGTCGACGGGCTTGGTTATATAATCCGATGCACCGGCATTGATGCATTTTTCACGGTCACCAGTCATCGCCTTTGCAGTTACCGCAATAACGGGCAGATTTTTCCACGTGGCGTTTTCGCGGATTCGTCTTGCGGTTTCATAACCGTCCATTTTTGGCATCATCATATCCAGCAAGACAACATCAATGGCAGGGTTTTCATATAGCTTTTCAAGTGCTTCTTTCCCGTCAAGTGCCGTTATAATGTTCATTTGATAGTTTTCCAATGATTTGGATAGCGAGAAGATGTTCCTTACATCATCGTCTGCCACCAGCACGGTCTTATTAGTCAGTACTTCCGAGAGTCCGCCCAGTCTCTTGAAACTGCCGTCTTTGACACCGGGCCGGGTGTTTTCCTCAACCATGTGAAGAAACAATGAAACTTCGTCGAGCATGCGTTGGTAGGAGTGAGCCGTTTTTACAATAATCGAACTTGCATATTGCTTGATCCGCAACTCCTCATTCATAGACAGACTTTTGCCTGTAAAAATAATGATTGGGATATTTTCAAATTCGGGATTTTTTCGGGCTTCTTCCAGCGTATCGTACGCTTTTTTGTCAGGGATGCCCATGTCGAGAATCACACAATCCACTTCATCGTTTTTTAGCGTCAGCAAGCCGTCCGTAACATTCGTTTTCAGCTCAGAGTTAATGTTAAAAGTACTGAGATAATAAGCCAGCGCAGTTGCATGCTTGGGATTATCTTCGACGATCAATACTTTTTTCGATTTTCGGCTCACGACGTACTCGATTTTGTCGAAAATATCCTTCATCTTTTCGAGTGCTAACGGCTTGTCTATAAAGTCTACTGCTCCCTTCAAAAGACTTTCGTTTTTCATCTTGTGAGACGACATCATGTGAACAGGGATATGCCTGGTCTCAGGATTTCTTTTTAGTTCATCCATGACCTCCCATCCGCTCTTAATGGGCAATTCTATATCCAGCAAAATTCCTGTTGGCTTGTATTCAGTAGCAAGTTGAAGGCCCTCATCTCCCCTTACAGCCACAAGCGCTTTATAGCCTTTCTTTCGTGTGTAGTCCAGTAGCGATTTCGCGAAAACGGTGTCATCCTCTATAATAAGCAGCGATTTGTCTGCTGACGAAAACGTGCCTCGGTCATCCGGAATGCTCTCAGGAATGAACGTACTTATATATTTCTTTTCCGTTTTGACTGCGTCCGATGCATGACGTTCCAGAGCGCTGGGAACAAAAATATTCCCTTTTGTAGCCTGGATGGCTGACTCTGCTTGAGAGGCAGGAATGGTGATTGTGAATACACTTCCCTTTTCAGCAACACTCGAAACCGAGATTTCGCCACCCAGTAATTTGATCAGCTCCCTGCTGATTGACAGGCCTAGCCCGGTACCTCCGTATTTCCGTTTCGTTGATCCGTCGGCCTGCTGAAATGCTTCAAATATGAGCTGCTGTTTGTCAGCAGGGATACCGATTCCTGTGTCAGTCACGGTGAAGACGATCATGCGCTCGTTAACTGGATTTTTGCTCACGAGCAATGACACCGAACCCTGTGAGGTAAACTTCATCGCATTGGAAAGGAGGTTTTTGAGTATTTGTTCCAATCGCATCTTGTCCGTTTCAAACATTGCCGGTGTGCCGGGAGCAAGTTCAATATTGAATTTGAGCCCTTTATTTTTTGCAACAGGCATAAAAAGAGACCTTAGATCATCCATGATATCCGTCATTGCCAGGGTTTCATATTCGAGGTCCATTTTTCCAGCTTCAATTTTAGACAGGTCCAGAATCTCATCAATGAGACCAAGTAATCCATTTCCTGAGGACTGGATCACTGTGGCGTATTCAACCTGATCGTCGCTCAGATTTTTCTCATCATTATCCGAAAGCAAGCGGCTCAGCAACAATATGGAATTAAGTGGGGTCCTCAGCTCGTGGGACATATTAGCCAAAAACTCAGATTTGTATCTCGTTGTAAGTTCCAGTTCATCAGCCTTCTTTTGGATCTCCATATTCTTTTCCTCCAGCAGACTGCTTCGTTCTTCCAGTTCCTCGTTTGTCTGTTTTAATTCCTCCTGTTGAACCCTTAGCTCTTCCTCTGAGGCCTGAAGTTTTTGCGATTGTACTTCCAGTTCGGCGTTCAGGTTTTCGAGTTCATTGTGTTGTGCCTGCAACTCCTCTGATTGAGCCTGCGTTTCTTCTAGGAAGTTTTGGAGTTTCACGAAATCCAGGGCTCCATTTACCCCAATGCCGATGCTTTCAAGGTTTGCCTGAAGAAACTCCAGTTGCTCTATTGAAGGCTCGGTGAGAAGTCCGATTTCGATAACGCCGATACACTCGTAACCATAAGTTAGTGGCAAAATGATAATACATGCAGGAGTTGCCGATCCGAGAGAAGATGTGATTCTGAAATAAGTTTCAGGCAGATCCCGAAGGATGATCATTTTTTTTCCTTGAATCGCTTGTCCAATTAAACCGTCTCCCGGAGTTATTATGGTCTGAATCTGATTCGCTCCATGCGTTGCAGCTAGTTTGTAGTTGTAGTCTTTATCAATTATATAGATCGCTCCCAATGGCGCCTCAATGTACTCTGTTATTGTATCGATCAATCTTAGGGACAGATTATTTAGAATTCTTTCACCCCGGATCGCATCACCTATGCGGACAGCTCCTGTTTGGAGCCAGGCTTTGTAATTGAGATCGTTGAAAGTTTTTTGTAACGCCTCAGTCATGGTATTTAACGCAGCCGAAATTTTTCCGAGATCATCATTGCCGGTATCTGTGCTTCTGGCAAAGTAGTTGCCAGTGCCGACTTGCTGGGTAACGCCTTCAATTGCAACAATACGTTTGTTGGTTTCAAGATACTTTGCTTCATCGACTATTTGCTGCGCGATCCGTTTGTCCATATCGCGCTTTATCCTGATATATGCAAAAACAGTGATGAGAATGGAGATTAAGGCGGCGATTGCGAGAATCACAGGAGTGAACCGGATGTAGGTTTGCTGTTGTTCGAGTCGCTCTGTGAGCATTGTATTTTCTTCCGTCTTGATCCGGTCTACCAGCAATCTTAAGTCGTCCATGATCTTCTTGCCTCGTGTCATTTGCTGCAACCTGACCTCGGGGTTGAACTTGCCGACACCACTTTTCTTGGCGAAGTCGATGGTCAATTGCATTTGGCCGAATTTGGCCTCATACAATGCCTTTAACTGGCGCAGGTTTTTCTGTTGTGATGGGTTGTCGCTGGTGAGGTCCGTGAGGCTGCTGTGGCTCTTTGTTATTTTTTCATAGGCACCGTTGTAAGGGTGCAAAAAATCCGGGTGATCGGTCAATAAAAAGCCTCGTTGCCCAGTTTCTGCGTCTTTCAAAAAGGATATAATATTTTCGGCTTCGATCAGGACTTCATTGGTGTGGTTCACCAGTTTCGAATTTGAAATCAGCTTCTGAGTACTGTAATAGGATGCTAAAAGGCTGAAAAACAGCAGCAGAATGGAAAAGGAGAAAACGAGCTGTAATTGTTGGATAATGGAATTTGCAGTCTTCTTCATGATATTCTTAAAGATGGGTCTTGTAATTGCTTAGTTGGGGGTGTGAACGGGTTGCTTGAGCGGTAAAACCAGTATAAAACTTGCGCCGTCATTTTCTTGGCTCCTGGCAGAAATTAATCCGTTGTGTTTGTCCATGATTTTTTTTGCGATTGCTAAACCAATGCCCGTGCCTTCATAGGCAGTTTGATTATTTAGTCGTTGAAAAATGACGAAAATTCTGTCCAGAAATTTCTCATCAAACCCAATACCATTGTCGCTGATCACAATGCGGCAGAAATCTCCGGTTTTTGATGATATTCCATCAATGGACTTATTCTCAATTCGCTCTGACGAGATCCGGATTACGGGAGTGGTGTGATCGACGGAAAACTTCAGTGCGTTACTGATCAAATTCTGGAATACCTGGCGTATCTGACTTGGAATCGTTTCGATCAGGGGCAGTTCGTCAATGATAACTTCCGCTTTTTTGCGCAGGATCGTCTCATCGAAATCTTTCAACAGATCATCCAGTAAGGCGTTTAGATCGGTTGGCTGAAAGAGCGCCGCCACCGATAGCCTTGAATACTCCAGGAGGTCATTAATGAGTCGCGACATGCGGGCTGATGAGCTGATCGATCTTTCCAGATACATGCTGGCTTCCTCATTTTCTGACAAAAACTTATCTTTTATCAAGTGACTAAAGGTCTGGATCTTCCTGAGCGGTTCCTTCAAATCATGCGATACCACCCAGGCAAACTGCTGCAGTTCATGATTCGTGATTTCGAGTTGGGTGTTTTTGTCAAGTAGTTCTTTTGTTCTAAGTTCCACCTTATGTTCAAGCAGCTCATTTTCTATTTTCTGCTGATGAATATCCGTGAAAGTGCCTACCCAGCGCTCAATAATTCCTTGCTGATGTATCGGTATGATTTTCAGCAGAAAGTGTCGGTATTCATTCTGATCAAGTGGTTTCAGCCTTATTTCCATCGAAAATTCAACACCCTGGCCAAAATGTTTCTGCCAGTTTTCCCAAACAAGGTCTTCGGGGTGAAATTCGGGAAAAACTTCCTGGCGCCGGGAATATAAAAACCAGTTTGCATTTACATACTCAATCTCTCCGGTGGTAGCAATGGTAAAGGCAATCTGCGGCAGAGATTCCAGCACGAAACGTAACTCCTGCATTCTGACTGCTAATTCTTGTTGTGCTTTTTTACGGATTTCTATTTCTTCCCGAAGAGAGTTTTGAATGGCCTTTAATTCGAGTTGCTGCTGGTAAATTTTATTGAAAATCTTTACTTTCAATAGCAAAATGTCTGTATCGACGGGCTTGGTCAAATAATCAATTCCTCCGGAGCTGTAACCCTTTGTAATGAATCGTTTTTCTTTATTTACGGCTGAGAGGAAAATGATGGGCGTGTCTTTAGCCTTGTTGAAACCTGAAATGGCCTCTGCCACCTCAAACCCATCCATACCAGGCATCTGCACGTCCATGATGATCAGCGAGTAGCTGATATTGAGAATCTTTTTTAGCGCTTCCTCTCCGGACCCTGCACTATCAGTTTGAAAGCCATGAAGTTCAAGAACCTTTTTTAACGGGAGAATATTTTCCGGCCTGTCATCAACAATAAGGATCATGTATGGGGAGTAAAATCATAAAATATGAGGTATACAAAAAAATCTGTGCCTGCCAGATATACGTCGATTCAGACACCAACCAAAGCAAAATTGTGTCAATATATACCAGGTAAGACAGGAAACGGCTGTTATGGAGATAACCATGAACGGCATATTTTGTAGCCAACAGTCTGAATTTACGTCGCGCACTGCCTGCGTCATCTGCGAAATGTCAGGCACGGTTTTTATGTTTCAGCCACGAATTCTCCTCGCCGCTTCCTGTTTGTTGGCACAAAGCGGATGTTGGGCGACCGTATCACCATTAGCAAACTATATCCAGCATACTTGTCTGTCATGTAGTTTACTATCATTCAAAAAAATCAGAAGGCTTTGTAAGCTCTTTTCAACTGTGTTGGACTCTTGGGCTGGTGGAGTTTACCACGTTACAATGATGCATTTTCTTCCACAGAAGATTGTATTACGGGGATACGGTTCCACACATTTTTTCCTCGCGTCAACAGCTAAGGATTTACCAATATCATATAGGGACGGCCAGAATTTCGAACCTTGTAAGAAAATAATTACTGGATTGCTTCCGAATACGATGGAGAATGTCAATCGAGGAATCTGATTTTGATGGAGATGTCGTGCGGGGCAATTTCGTTTCCGCCGAAATAGGGAAGCAACTTGTACGAAACCCCGACGCCTGCCGAGCACTGTCGTGGCATAACTTCCTCCTTGTCGTTCAGTGTGAAAATGTAAGTGTTTCCTGAGGTCGCAATTTTGAAACTGTTGGTTGTGCCAAGTTTTACCGTACCCAGTTCCTTTGCCTGCCTCTGACCGTCAACATAGTCATACGCATAAATCCTTAAAGCGTTGTTGTACCAATTCCAGCCAAACCTCGCGCTGTTGGTCTGATGATGCGAACTGCAATCGGAAAAGCCAATTAATTTATTGATGTCTGGCTGATTTTCAGGAGCTCCTGTCTGATAGATAGCGCTGCTGTCGAAAATTGCCTGAAACCGAATTGAGCTGGAAGTAAACAGAGTGGCGGTGTTATGTTCTACTTCGTTGTTTCCAGCCTTGATGGTGTAGGTTATAAAGTCATCTCCAAAGCTAGGGGAGTTGCCCAGCCATTCACAAGAGGTACAGCAGATCAACAGTAGAAAAACGGGCAAAAGAACCTTCATTGAGATTGGGCGGCGTACCTGACTTATTGTTTTTAGAAACGGCATTAACATTGATCTGGATTATTCAGATTTTAAAACGTCAAATTGTGTCGAAGATTGCTGTTTTTATCGAGAAGGTAGGTATTAAAATCGACGATTTCCGTGCATGAACCCTGTCAGACTGAAATAATAACACCAGTGGTAAATTTGGGGGGACTTCGCGGCGTACCTGATCGAGATTGGGGAGCAAGGCGACTGTCTTCAAACAATTTGTTAAAAACTAAAGATGAGTATGGTAAAAAAATATCCGCTGAAGGCGGGTTTGTTCGGTATCGGGCTGGAAGCTTACTGGAGTCAATTTGATGGTCTCGAAGAAAGGCTCAAAGGTTATGTGTCGATCGTAGCGGAAAAGCTAACTTCTTTTGGTGCCGGGATCGTTAATCTGGGACTGATTGATACGCCTGAAAAGGCCCTGGACGCGGGGCATACTTTTCGGAAGGAGGACGTGGATATTATTTTCTTGTATGTCACAACTTATGCGCTTTCATCCACGGTGTTGCCAGTTGTACAGCGCGCCAAGGTACCCGTTATCGTACTCAATCTGGCTCCGGAAGCAGCTATTAACTATCATTGGTTTAATAATCTAAACGACCGGACTCGTATGACAGGGGAGTGGCTTGCTTTCTGCTCAGCCTGCCCCGTGCCGGAGATTGCAAATGTCTTTAAGCGTTCGGGTGTGCCTTTTTACCAGGTCACCGGCATGCTCCATGATGATCCGCAGGCATGGAATGAAATAGAAGAATGGATAGAAGCTGCGAAGGTAGCCAACATCATGTACCACAACAGGATGGGCGTGATGGGTAATTATTATGGCGGAATGCTGGACATATACTCCGATTTGACCCGACAGTGCGCTTATTTAGGCGGACATGTGGAAATCGTGGAAGTAGATGAGTTATCCGCGTTGCGACAGGAAGTTACCGATGCGGAGATAATTGACATGGTAACGAAATTCCAAAAAACCTTTGAAGTGCAGCCGGATTGTTCAGTGTTTGAATTGGGACGTGCCGCGCGCACCGCTGTCGCGTTAGATAAGCTGGTTGAAAAGCATGATTTGGGATCTATGGCCTACTATCACAAAGGAACCGGCAATCCATTAAACGAGGACGCCATGAGTTCTGTCATTTTGGGCAATTCATTGCTGACTGCCCGTGGTATTCCGGTGGCCGGTGAATACGAAATCAAGAATGCACAAGCGATGAAAATCATGGATAGCTTTGGTGTTGGAGGCTCTTTTACAGAATATTATGCGATGGATTTCAAAGATGACGTTGTGCTGATGGGTCACGATGGACCTGGACATATCGCCATAGCAGAGGGGAAGACAAAAGTAAAGCCGCTTGGTGTCTATCATGGCAAAGTAGGAAATGGCTTATCCGTTGAAATGAGCGTGAAACATGGGAAGGTGACTTTACTTTCTGTTGTGGAAACCGTCGATGGCAAAATATTGCTGTTGGCTGCAGAGGGCGAGTCTGTGCCTGGTCCGGTGTTGGAGATCGGGAATACAAACAGCAGGTATAAATTCCCCTTAGGAGCGAGGAAATTCGTTGAAACCTGGAACAGCCATGGCCCCGCCCACCACTGTGCTGTCGGTATTGGGCACATTACTTCGAAAATTAAAAAGCTCGGGGAATTGCTGGGAATGGACGTTGTGGTGGTTTAAGAGAGGTTGGAAGTGAGAAAAAGTGAGAAGTGAGAAGTGTGTGTCAGAAGTGAAAAGTGAAAAGTGAAATGAATTTTTGGGGCGTTAATATAGGACTGGAAAAGCGCATGCCAGATCCGGAGCCCGTTTTTCCAAAGGATTTCTTATGAAATTTGACCAATTCTAGCGAAATGGGTGCGCCGGATGTTGGCATGTTACCGGAGTATCAATCCGGCAAGGCAAAGGCGACGTATTTGTTCCCTTTTTTTGTTCCTAATTTTGTTCCCCCACAGGCCACGACCACATATTGTTTACCATTAACCTGATACGTGGAAGGTGTTGCAAAAGCCGCTGCGGGTAATTGCGTTTCCCACAAAAGTTTCCCTGTTTTTTTGTCAAAAACTCTGAACTTACCGTCTTTGGTAGCCGCGATGAAAAGGAGTCCGCTTGCTGTTACAACCGGACCGCCATAGTTTTCTGTTCCTGTTGTTGGGACACCTTTTGCTTTCAGTGACTCGACCTCTCCAAATGGAATTTTCCAGAGATATTTGCCTGTATTAAGGTCAATTGCATTCAAGGTTCCCCATGGTGGCGAAATTGCAGGCAGGCCATTTGCGTCCAAAAACTTATTGTAACCAGTGCTTTGATACGGAAGATATGTCTTTTTAGAAGCAATGATTTTTGAAGTCGCTTCCACTTTTTCGTCCCCGAAAAGGAAGGCAATCAACGCTTGCTTTTCTTCAGCGGAGAGCATCGGAAATCCCGGCATCATTCCTTTTCCGCCAGTGACCAGCTGAGCCACGTACGGTTTTTCGCGTCGGGTATTGATGTCAACCAGCGATGGGTAGCCGCTTTTTGCGTTTCCTTTTCGCTGTGGACCGTGGCACGTGGCGCAATAGGTGGTGTAAACTTTTTCGCCCGGACTAAGGGAAGATAGTTCGCTTGCTTTTGGCGTATCCTTCATCGTCAGGATCCACGCCATCTCATTACTGTTAACGTAAATAATGCCTTCGCTCGGGTCTGCAGCGGCACCTCCCCATTCTGCGCCACCATCAAATCCGGGTAAAATAACGGTGCCTTCTTTACTTGGCGCAGCGAATAAAGCTTTCTTGTAACCTTTGAATTTAGCAACCAGTGAGTCGTGGTCAGGAGCATGCACACTGATATCTTTTTCCGTCAAAGTGCGGGATTGCCTTGCGTACGGAGCAGGTTTCGAAGGAACTGGCTGAGTTGCCCAGGGGAACTCGCCGGGAAGTACCGATTGCGGAGCAGCAACTTCGTTGATCGGAAACAGCGGCTTGCCTGTAACTCTGTCAAAAACGAAAATGTAACCCTGCTTCGTAACCTGGGCAACTGCGTCGATGCTCTTACCGTTTTGCTTCACAGTGATCAGGTTAGGTGGGGCCGGCAGATCGCGGTCCCACATATCATGGTGCATGGTTTGATAATGCCACAGTCTTTTGCCTGTTCGGGCATCCAGGGCGATCAAACAGTTTGCGAAAAGATTAGTGCCTTTCCTTTTTCCTCCATAAAAATCGTAACCGGCAGAACCTGTCGGTACATATAAAATCCCTCTTTTTCGATCAACTGCCATTCCGGACCAGTTATTTGCTGCGCCAGTAAACGTATTTTTATATGCATCCTTTGGAAACGTTTCATAACCAAATTCGCCGGGATAAGGAATCGTGTGAAATGTCCATTGCAGTTTTCCGGTCCTTACATTAAATGCCCGAATATCTCCAGGTGCTGCATCTGAGTCTTCGGACAATCGTAATGGCATGACGATCAAATCTTCGAAAATAGTACCAGGCGTGTTGGAAACCATGTATTTATCTCTCGCTACCTCAGGAAGTCCTGTGTGAAGGTCAATTTTCCCATTGTCTCCAAAAGTTGCGACAGGCTTACCTGTGCGCGCATCAAGCGCAAATAAGCTTGCTCCAACCGTATGCATGATGCGCTGATCCTCACCATCGCGCCAGTATACGAGTCCTCGACTTGTGTTGGAGCCGTTTTTAGACTTATCTCCAAACGTCCAGATTTCTTTGCCTGTTGCAGCATCCAGCGCGAACGCCTGCACCATCGGTGTAACACCATACAGCACCCCATTTACGATGATCGGATTCACCTGCATCTGCCCTGAGTCCGGTGTAGAATAGGTCCAGGCAACTGCCAGGTTTTTGACATTCTGACGATTGATCTGTGTCAACGCGGAATAATGATTGCGGTCCGGTCCTCCGAGGTATTCGGCCCATTCGGTGTAATCTGACAGCTTGTCTTCCCAGGTAAGTTTTTGCGCTGAGGATAATATAAACAATGAAACAATCAGGGTAGAGAGCAAGGCGCGTAACATAACGAATTGAGATGCCTGGTGTAAAATCTATTATTCAAATTTGGCTTTAACAGTAATTCCATGCCAGGAGTCCGTGCGAAAAGCACTTGCCGGAAATCCTTCTGTATTGTACAAATTGGCATCATCGGGTGCATCGGCCCATGCGTAGCGCACAGATGCGGGTTTGCTTACTTTTGGGTGGTATAGAACGACCGTATTGCCATCAATTTCAGCTTTGGCATAATAGAAAACCTTGTCGTCGCCCGCTATCTCAAAACCTCTCAGGTAACCATATTTATCCTTAGCGATCAAGCCTGTTTCTGCAAATTTGAATGAGACAATTGCTTTGTTATTTTCAAATTTTACCTGATCATAAAGTGGCGAACTGTAAACAATATTCTGTCCGTAGTCAAATTTTAACGCATTCACAGCCAGGCGATGCGCTACATCTTGTTTGTTCGTCGGGTGGATGTCTTTCGGGTTGCCAATATCGGTTGTGACGGCCATGCCCGTTTTGGGTAAACTTAACGTCATGTTTTGGGCTTCACGGAGTTCCGCCCAGCCACTTCCCTTATTGCTGTCATTATTAGCGCCGAAGCTCGAAAGCTGAACCCAGTAAAATGAAAAATCATCGGGCTTGCCGTCTATCGACCATACTTTCCGCCAGTCATTGATCATCAGTGGAAATGATTGGCGATACTGATACGCCCTTCCCGCATTGCTTTCACCCTGATACCACAGTGCTCCACGGATTCCAAACGGGACCAAAGGAACAATCATCGCATTGTAAATAGTTGTTCCGACATTGTTCATGAGGTGTGCGTACTCGTGTTTTTCAACGAAAGATGGCATCAGTTTCCAGTCGTTTGCAAGGCTGATTTTTTGCGCCCCTTCCACCAAATACAAATCCTCTGGCTTGCCGTTTAATCCAGGGCCGAACCAGGACAATCCGACCATGTTGCCAACTTTCAATACCAATTGGTTGTTGCCGGTTTTCCAGGTACTGGCAGGCAAAATAAGTTTACGGACTCCCTTGACGACTTCATCGGAGACTAGCTTTCCGTTAATATATACCTGTACCGGACCGTCATTTTCCGCCAGCGACAGCGTGGTTGGTTGGTTCACCATATCTTGCGGTACTTCTATTTGGCGGGCCATATAGCCTTGTCCGCGAAACCCCATCAAACCCTTCCAATCCCATTGGCCTAGCGGACTATTTTTGACCCCTTTCATTCCTTCGTAACCCAATGCGAAGTATTTTTTTTCGTCATCCGCCGTAGGAATGACGTTTGGGTCTCCAAATAGCTGCTTACGTAACTTGCGGTCCATCAAATCATCCGCCTGTTGCCACGTCGACGGCATGTTTTGTGCGTAGCCTTTCAACTCTTCGTTGTTCAGCATGGCGTCTTTACTGATCCAGCCTTCAATTTGAGAACCACCCCATGACGAGTGCAGTATTCCAACCGGAATATTTAATTTTTGGTACAGCTCACGCGCAAAGAAAAACCCGATAGCTGTAAATCCGCCAACGGTTTCAGAAGACGCGATCTTCCATTCTCCCTTGGTCAGGTCTTTTTCGGTGGCAAGCGACACTTCATGCTCAACTCTGAAATGACGAATTTGAGGATAGTTCGCATTTTTCTTTTCTTCCTGATAATTATTAGCCGAGGAAACGGTCCATTCCATGTTGGACTGTCCCGAACATAGCCAAACCTCTCCAATGAGGATATCGGCCACTGTTATTGATCCCGACTTTGCAGTAGCAGTCATCTGAAAAGGCCCTCCTGCTTCTAATGGAGCAAACCTTACCATCCATTTTCCCGAAGCGTCTGCTTTTGTATTTTGAGATTGTGTCGCCAAATCGACTTTAATCTTCTCATTCGGGCTGGCCCAACCCCAGACAGGAATCGGTTTTTGCCTTTGTAGTACGACATGATCAGAAAACAGTCGGGCAAATTTTACCTGGGCAAAAATCGAGGAATTAACTAAAACTAAAAGGACTATTAAAATCCGGCGCATGGTAGAAACAATTGATAATTTACAGTTCGGTAAAAGGGATTTTCTTTGTTGATGTGTTTATTGTTAATTTTTGTTCTCACCGGGCTGCGAAAAAGTGGAACAATTTTTTGATTTTGTTAGACATAAAATACGGAGAAGCTGACTTTTCTACTTGTCGAAAATTCATTTATGACCGCGACGAATTTTAACAACTGCTGTTGCAAAAGGAATGTGTAGAATAATTAAATATTTTTATTGAATAATTATTACAGGAAAATAACAAATATGTAACCAGTTACGTTAGTTTTGTGAACCACTTCATCCTTTATGCACTTTTGGCATAAAACTAAAAAAGAATATGATTATTGTGTTGCCCTTTGCCCTTCAGACATCATTTCCCCTCACCGTTGCGTGTTTTTGTAGACTTTTTTGTCCTTTGTTTATAAAGTCTGCAGTTAGTAATTCTCTTAAAATATTTCGCAGGGGGTTAATATTTCCGTGCCCTTATTTCCAGAATACCTTAGTCCAACGTTTTTGCAAATCGGGGAAAAACAGTCTGTTGAGACATTTTCGGAAAGTCGTATTTGGGCATAGCAGTTTAAGGTCGAAATTCCCCAATACCGGGCACACTTTTCCGTTGTTTATCCGAACCCGGCAGGTCCTCATTTCTAGATGTAGTTTTTTTTAAAATCAAAGCCGTTTTACCACACTTCTTCAATTTAAATCCTTCTTTATGATATCAGTTATCATATGTTCGGCTAGCGTAAACGTATTAGAATTAGTCAGTAAAAATATATCAAGTACCATCGGGGTCCCACATGAAATCATTGCTTTTGATAACAGCCACGAACAGAGGGGTATTTGTGAAATCTATAATCAGGGTGTGCGTGAGGCAAAATTTGATATTTTGTGTTTTATGCATGAAGACGTCGCAATCTTAACCAGCGGTTGGGGCAAAAAGGTCATTGACATATTTGTCAAAGATGGCGAAATTGGAGTAGTCGGTGTTGCAGGTGGCGGTTACAAAGCGCTCACTCCTTCCGGCTGGTATTGTGTAGAATTCCAGAACCCGAAAAAATCTTTTCAGAACATCCTGCAAGGTTACAAACTCGACTCAAAGGATGAAATACATGCCTATCACAATCCGGACGACGAAAAACTTAGCGAGGTTGTCTGCGTTGATGGAGTGTGGTTTTGCACCAAAAAGGAAATCGCCAAGAGCAATCCATTCGACGAGGTTTTGCTAAAGAAATTTCATGGCTACGATGTTGACTTTTGTCTTAGGGTTTATGCTAAACACAAAATTGTCGTCACTTACGATATTTTAATGAAGCATGCATCGGAGGGGAATTTCAATAAGGTATGGCTGGACCAAATCTTGATCTTACACCAAAAATGGAGCAAAAGGCTCCCTATGACGACTGCTGACGTTTCTGAAAAGGAAATTTATCTCACCGAGAAAAGAGCATTAAAAAATCTTATTGAGCAAATGCTGAAATGGGAATATTCCTTCATGGATATTAACAGGATGCTGCTCTCCACGGCCGCCTCCAGCAGAATGTCCATCAGGTTATTTTTTAAGGGTTATATTCATTTTTTAGAAAAGCTGTTTGCTAAAAGGAATTCAGCCAATGAACTTGCCCCATAACGTTTTTGCTTTTAGTCCCCAGATCTGCCTGTTTATAAATGCAGATTTGCGGGATTTTCTTAGTTTTTGAATAAAAAAGAGAACCTCAAAGTGTTGACGAATCACCCGGGCGTATTCAAGTGAAAAAAAGGAGGAGATCCTTTCTTCAAATAGTGAGACAAACCTATTGATGAAGGACTGATCCCTGTTTGCATGATAGCTTGCGCATTGTTTCAGCCACGTGAGCTCTGTTTTTAATTTAAGAACATCGCGGTTCTCGTGGTAAGACTTGTCCCACTTTTTCCTTTTGTTAAGTATGTCGGTCGAACTGGTCGCGTGCTGACGGTACCTCACAAGGCAGATGGGGATAAAGTCAATAGAACCTAGATTGGTAGCCACGTAGGCAATCCAGTGGTCATGAAAATGTCCGTTGGGAAAAGGCAAGACCTCTGCAAGAAGGGATCGCCTGAAAAAGCAGGTGTGACCTGATACACAATTGAAAAGAAGCAGAACCTCCGGCTGGGAGCCACTGTACAAATTGATTACATCCGACATTTTCTTATCCAAATCCTTTCCGCTCTCGTCCATAAACTGCGAGTCGTGATAAATGAGCAAATGATCTTCAATCGCCTCCGTCTGAATACGTATTTTGTCGTGGTCCCATAAGTCGTCCTGATCTGAAAGAGCAATAAATTCACCCTCGCACAAGCTCAGCGCTTTTTCGAAATTTTTGACATAGCCAAGGTTCACGTCATTCCGGATAACCCTTAAAAAAGAGTATTTTGAAGCAAATTCTTTTAGTATCTCGAATGAGGAATCGGTGCTGCAATCGTCAACAGCAATGATCTCGAAGTTGGCATAAGTCTGGTTCACCAGGGTGTCCAATTGCTCCTGTAAAAACCGCTCGCCATTATAAACGCAAAGTGCAATGGACACCAGCGGTACGTTCTCTCTTTCTTCCATTTTGGATTAGATGATTGACCGGAGACTTATTAAAAAAGCTTCTTCGCGGGTACACCCCAGGTTTTTCTAAGTGTGAAGAAGAGTTTACTCAGGTTTGGTTTTTTCAATAGATACAGCAACTGAGCTTTATGTTTCCAGATCTTCCAGCCATATGCCAGACTAATAAAAGAGTCGTTTCTCTTAACGCTTAGCACATAGAGTGAGTGAATCAGGCCTTTTTCGTATTGGTTGGTTTTGATATTGCATAGGTTTAGCCAGTCGCTTTCACCGATCAGTCCGGCGATTTTTTTAGCATTGCTCCGCTGACGCAAACCAGGCTTTTTTGCCAGGATATCTGTGCTGTTTTTGTCATGTTGTCTGTACTTTACCAAACATTTTTCGAGATGATCCACAGAACCAGTAAATGCTGCAATAAAAGCCAGCCATTGGTCATAATGGAAACCAACGGGAAAAGGCAGTGCCGCTTTTAATAAACTGCTTTTCATCAAAATAGAATGTCCGGATATACAATTTAGATAAAGGAAAACCGTCGGATCCGAGCCGCGATAGAAATTGAATTTATCCGAAATTCTTAAACCCATTGCACCGCCCTGCGCATCGATAAATTCGGAATCATGATAAATAAGCAGGTTTGTTTTGATGGCGTCAACCTGTAACGAAATCTTTTCTGGAAGCCAAATGTCATCCTGGTCACAAATCGCTATAAATTCTCCCTTGCAGAGCCGGAGTGCTTTTTCAAAGTTTTGGGTGTATCCGAGATTTTTCTCATTCCTAAAAAGCTGGATGAGAGGATGTTGGTCGGCGTATTCACTCAAAATTCCAATCGTCGAGTCGGTAGAGCAATCGTCAACGACAATGATTTCTAAGTTCCGGTAAGTTTGGGCTATCAAAGAATCCAGCTGCTCCTTCAGGAATTCCTCACCATTATAAGTGCAAAGAGCAATGGATACAAGCGGCTGCGCATTCATTTACGATTCAATAAACTGTTGCATGTCAATCAGTCGTCGGTAAAGTCCTTCGTTCAACATCAGCTCCTGATGTGTCCCCTGCTCTACAATCCTTCCTTCTTCCAGCACGACGATCAAGTCTGCGTTTTGTATGGTACTCAGTCTGTGTGCAATGACTAGTGATGTCCTGTTTTTCATCAGATTGTTGAGTGCGTCTTGTACCAATTTTTCAGATTCGGTATCGAGGGCCGACGTGGCTTCGTCGAGCAGCATAATGGGTGGATTTTTCAATACTGCTCTTGCAATGCAGATCCGTTGTTTTTGCCCTCCCGAAAGCTTCACACCGCGATCACCGACGTTTGTATGATAGCCATGCTCGGTTTGCAGGATAAATTCGTGTGCGTTTGCAATTTTCGCCGCATCTTCTACCTGTTGCAGGGTGGCGCCAGGAACGCCGAATGCGATATTGTTAAAAATGGTGTCGTTAAATAACATCGACTCCTGGTTGACCACGCCGATCATGGATCGAAGCGATTCCATGGTTACACTTTTTATATCTTTCCCGTCAATACTGATACGCCCCTCCTGAGGCTCGATGAATCGTGGAATGAGATCCATTAACGTCGATTTGCCGCCGCCGGAGGGTCCAACCAATGCAACGGTTTTACCTTTTGGGATGGTCAGATCGAGGGAATTTAAAACCGGCCTTGAAGGATAGGAGAAAGAAAGGTTCTCTAACCTGATCGCTTCGTGAAATCCGTTTAGGGAAATGGCGTTTGGTGCGTCGGTTATTTGTGGTTTTTCGTCTATCAGATCCAACACCCTTTCTCCCGCTGCGATGCCTGCGTGTATCGTACTGAATGAATCCGTTATTGCCTTGGCAGGGCGAATTACCTGCGAAAACATAGCGATGTAGGTAATGAATGCATTTACAGAGAGTTCAGACTCATGGTTCAAAATCAATGTGCCGCCGTATAACAAAATAACCGTAACCATGGTGACACTCAGGAATTCGGAAACCGGGGAGCCGAGTTGCTGTCGGCTCGCCATTTTGCGTCCCAGTTCGGAGTAGCGAATATTCTCGTCATCGAATTTCTTTTTGATCGTCTCCGTTGCGTTAAAAGCTTTGATGATCTTGATGCCCGATAATGCTTCATCGAGATTACTGATCATGAGCCCAAAAGACTCCTGTGCCATCGTCGCCTGGTCTTTGAGGTTCTTCACAATTTTGGCGATCAAAAATGCTGAAACCGGAACAACAAGCAAAGCGAATAATGTCAGTTTCAGCGACGTAGCAAAAAGCAAAAATATGTATGCAAAAAGCTGGAGGGGCTCCTTAAACACAACTTGTAAGGTTCCCGTAACAGAGAACTGGACAACCTGAACGTCGGAAGAGATCTTAGAAATGATGTCTCCCTTACGCTGGTTGCTGAAATATCCTGGATGAAGATTCATGACATTGTTAAACACCGTTTTCCTTAAATTCAGCAACGTGTGTATGCGAAGGTTTTCCATGATCTTTTGGGAGAGATACCGGAAAAGGTTACTGAGCAGAACCGAAATGACGATGATACCACAGACAATTTGCAGGGCCGCAAAAGGCCCGTAATAATTGCTCGCCTGCTGGGCATAATAATTAAGGGTTGCAAAAACATTGGTCCAGCTTTCTGGTTTTTTTACTATTTCCGCCCCGGCTTCATTTGCGTGAAAAAGTGCTCCCAAAAGCGGCGCAAGCATGGCGAGGTTTAAAGTATTGAAAATAACACTCAGTACCGAGAAAATGATATAAGGAACTGCAAATTTGGCTATGGGCCTGGCAAAAGAAAGTAAGCGAAAGTATGTTTTCATTTAAATCAATGGCATAAATTATGCCGGCAAGTGACACCCCTGATTCAGAAAATGTATGGAGTTTTGAATGCAAAGTTAACAAGGTCTTATGGCTTTTCTTGCCTGCCCTATAAAAATTGATGCCCTGACCTGTAATAAACCGGCCACACGTAATCCAGCGCATCTTTGTTAAGATGATAAACCCGGATAATGCAATTTTATTGTATTATCCTGACGATCATGTTTTCTGATGGCTTTTTTTGCAAACGTAAATGTTTAAACCTTGGTGTAGCTATGTTATTTGTACTTGTAATTGATTTCCTGATTTTTTGACGGTTTACCAAAGGGCATTCCATTGATGATAGGAATGTTTAATGGTTTTAAATGAAGTTGGGTTTCACAATTGAAGACAACTTTGATGGTCAGGTTATTGACGAGAGAAATCTTATTTATTTTATCCAAAGACCACAGTGTGCTTTCGTTGCCTGTAGCATTAAACGTGTCTCTCGGATTTTTGCTGTCGAAGGAAATTTCGGGAGAGAAGGGGCTACACTTTTCAGCGGGAAGTGGCAATGATTTTATCCTGATGGCGTATCTTTCTATACTGTTGTACGATAAATATACCGTTCCGAGAAATGTCGGGTCAACCATTTCCTGTTTATACCCGACGAAGACTGTGACGTCTGAGTTTGGTATGGATCCGAACAAAATCTTGTTGTCGCCTGCAATCATGAGCTGGTTGTTATAATCGTAAATTTCATGGTGGTCTTCTCCACCACAACATCCATAGGTAATTGTTTTGTAATAATTCACATCGAGCGTAATATCGTCGCAGTCCCTGTTGATCAAAGCGACGGTTTTGGTGGGCTCCTCAAAATCACGAAGCTCAATCCTCACGTTTCTTTTTCGACCTTCGCAGCCTGTACACGTCTTTGTGGCTGCTGTGTATTTTGCAAAATAATGTTTTATGTTTTCCTTTCCGGCAGGTGCAATGTAGGCTGACTTATAATTTGATTCAATGGTTCTGAATACGTAACCCGAGTCGGTTCCACCCTTGAGAATTTCAAATGATGCTTTTGCCGAATCAGCAAAAATAACTTTTACTGTGTCGGATTTGATGATTTGACCCACTGGATTCGGATGGCCCACTTGTCGCGAATGCGTTGCGCTCGTAAAGCCAGTTAACGCAAAAAGTGCCTGAATTAGTAAATTCATATTTGTTTCAAATCTGAATATTTATATGTTTTTGAATTCGTAAACAAGGATGGCTGAGTGTCAATTTCGGGAACACTGCTGCTCAGGATTTCCTAATGACTTTTAAAGATAGAACCTTTCTTTTGAGTCATACATCATTCCAGATCCCAAGCCGTCTTATCATATCAAAAGGGAACTTGTTATCATCGATAGGCCCGTTTTTCTGTCTCATTTTTTCAAATTGTAAAAGTCATAGAAATCTCCTGAATAATTTAATCAAATAAAATATTAAATTATAAATTTCAACTTTATCCAAATAATCGTTGGCAAATGTATATTATTGCAGAGTTTTTGTATAGCGTTTTTGTACTTATGAAACACTACGGTCAACCACTCATTTCACTCCGATCTTTATTATGCTGAGAAGTTTTACCAGTTGTATGCTCCTGTTACAAACGTTGTTTTTTGGCGGGAGCGCTGTTAGTCAAAAACAGCCGCCCGCTAAACAGGCCGAAATCCTCTGGGATACCTGGGGTGTTCCCCACATTTATGCAAAGAATGACGAGAGTCTTTTTTACGCCTATGGCTGGGCTCAGGCCAAAAATCATGGTGATCTGATTTTGCAACTCTATGGGCAGGCGCGAGGAAAAGGCGCCGAATACTGGGGAGAAAAGTATGCGCAGGCAGATAGGTGGGTCATTACCAATAGCATTCATGAGAGGGCGGGGGAGTGGTATAAGCTTCAAAAGCCAGCGATGCGTAAAAACCTGGATGCTTTTGCACAGGGGGTAAACGATTACGCGAAAGAGAATCCTGCTAAAATAAGTACGGATGCAAAAATGGCACTCCCCGTAACCGCCACTGATGTAATTGCACACGTACAGCGCGTTACGCATTTTGTGTTTTTGGCTCCACAAGCGCAGGTTGCGTCAATGGAAAAGATGCAGGGGGATAAAAATGGCTCGAATGCGTGGGCCGTTGGTCCGTCGAAATCTGCTAGCGGAAATGCCTTGCTTTTGACCAACCCGCATCTTCCCTGGGCAGACCTGTATTTGTATTTTGAAGCTCAGTTGGTTTCACCAGGGGTAAACACGTATGGTATCAGCCGAATGGGCTTTCCGGTTCTCACAATGGCCTTTAACGCCGATGCCGGGTATTCGCAAACAGTTAATACCAACGATGGACAGGATTTTTATGCGCTGACTACCGTTGACGGGGGATATCTTTGGGACGGAAAAGTAAAGGCCTTTGAAACAAAAGAACGGGTATTGAAAATTAAACAGAAGGACGGAAATCTAAAAGAAGAAAAAATGCTGGTCCGCCATTCGATACACGGGCCTGTGGTGAGTGATAAAGGTGGAAAGGTGATTGCGATGCGTGTCGCTGGTCTTGGTCAGTCAGGCATATTTGAGCAATACTGGGACATGGCACGCGCGAAAGATCTCGCCGCTTTTGAATCAGCGGTTGGCCGTCTTCAAATTCCGATGTACACTTTAATGTTTGCCGACAACAAAGGCAATATTTTCAACCTTTTCAATGGCGAAGTGCCTGTTAGGCCGCTGGGCGACTGGAAATATTGGTCTGGCATTGTCAAGGGCGACACATCTGGTACTTTATGGACCAAAACGCATCCTTACAAGGATCTGCCAAAGGTTCGGAATCCTTCGACCGGCTGGCTTCAAAATACCAACGAACCACCCTGGACTGCGACAATACCCATGGTGAACAATTACAAGGATTTTCCACCTTATATGGCACCAGTGCCGAATATGTCCTTCCGGACACAGAGCTCTGTGCGCATGCTGAGCAACACCGGAAAAATCACTTTAGATGATTTCATCAAGCTGAAGCTTTCCACAAGAATGGAGTTGGCGGATCGTATCGCCAAAGATTTGATTACGGCTGCTGAATCGAACGGGACAGTAGCGGCCAAAGAGGTGGCTATGGTTCTTGCAGCCTGGGATCACAATGCGGATAATGACAGCAAGGGGGCATTTTTATTTGATCGTTTTGTAAGGAAATGGGTAGGAGGGACAGACAAGCTTGGCAGCCTGGGAACTGCTTCTAAATTGTTTTCCAAACCCTGGGATCTCAATGACCCAATAAACACGCCGTCAGGAATTGCAGATCCTAAGACAGCGGTAGAAGCCTTACTGGCAGCAGCTGCCGAAGTCAAGGCAAATTATGGGCGTTTGGATATTGCGTGGGGAGAGATTTTTAGATTTAAGATTGGAGATGTTGACGTTCCGGGAAATGGTGGCCCGGGCCCCATGGGTGTATTCAGGACAATGACGTTGGGAAGTCCTGTCGATGGGAAATACTACCCTGCTCATGGTGACACTTACGTAGCCGCCATCGAATTTTCGAAACCATTAAAAGCGAAAGTATTGACTAGTTATGGTAACGCCACTCAGCCCGCCTCTAAGCATCATAACGACCAGTTGCCGTTGCTCTCCGAGAAGAAAATGAGGCCCGTGTGGTTTACTCGTGAGGAAGCGGAGCAGCATCTTGAGGAGAAAACTGAATTTAAGTAAACAGCAAGTTCATCTTATACTCGTAGACGATAATTAGCTCTTTAGGGGCGTAAAATGCGTTTGTATCGACTTTGATTTGTTCCCTCGCGATTATTTGCTTTATTTGAAATGTTTTATTTGGTAGTAATACCTGAACAAACGGATTTGTTTCATTCCTTTTAGGTCAATGATAGAATACGTTGCATAACCGGACAATGTTGGCGCATTTCCGGTTGTGTTTTTTTATGGCGATGTGAAAGCCACAGGGGGAAGGCGTCTCTTTGGCTATTTTAGCAGCTTGTAATTTTTATATTCTCCAAACTTGAATCCGAGGATATCTTCAAGAGGTTGTATGAGTCGATCTTTGGTTCTCCATTTCGCCTTTTTTGGATCAAATTTAAACGGCTGATCAAAATTTTTGATTCGGTCATGCATCAATGAAGGGTGCGTTCCGTTGAATTTTTCCACACGGTCTACCTGGTTGTAATCGAATGTAGATTGTTGCTCGGAAGCAAACGGGACTTCCGGTGTATACATCGAAATAAATGTATTTACTTTCTTCTTTTGCGTTTCGAGCTTGCGCACGCCATTATAATGGTAAACAGCTGCATCTATCTTTTTTACCGCCAACTTTTCTCCTTTTTCACCATTTTCGTAACCCGATATACTGGAATATTTTCTAAAGCCCTGAGAATCCCTGTAGGAGCGTATCAATTGATTGTTTCTCAACACACGCACTTCATTTTTGTGGACTCTGCGAGAGTTGCGGATGTAATCATAGCCGCCCCAAAAATGAATAAATGGCAGTAGCAAACCCTCGACCCGTTCATCATCGTCATACTCCTGAATCGCTGCCAGCACCTTTGGTAAATCTTTCTCATGTATAACTTCGTCTGCCTGAATGTGAAAAGCCCAGTCTCCGGTAATATGGTCCAGTCCGGCATTGGCTTGCTGAGCGAAGACTTTACCCCCTTCCCGGTTACTCATATCCCATACCGTATCAACAATTTTAATTTTAGCAGAATTAATACCCTCAATGGAGGCTCTGCTTTCATCTTGAGAATCACCCAAAACCATGATGAACTCATCACAAATGGGAAGAATGGACTGAATGGCCTGAATAAAGGGATAATCGTAATCTACACCGTTTCTTACGTAAGAAAAACCGGAAATCTTCATAGTTGACGCTTAGGATTTGGCTTCATTCAAAAGGCAAGTATACGACGAAATCTTTAAAACGATGCCCTTTGAGACTCCAATTGAAGGTTCAAAATGTTATGATTGGAGACTTATTCCGCACAATGTAGAAGCTTTAGTCCATTGCTTGTCTAATCATTAAGAGTTCAAGTATTTTATAATCAGTTAGTTGTGACTTTTTCTGATATTTTGGAATGAAAATAGTTGATACCGGTTTGTGCGGTTGCACAACGAGAATTGATTTTCAGTAAAAAAACACATTATGAAAAAGCTAGTAATTTCGGCCATGGCATTGACTCTAATATCTTTTGCGCCAACCTGGGCAAGTGATTCGTCAATGCTGAATAGAGATCGTGAAGTGGTAAGCGTGTTTCAGGAAAAAGTAGCCGTAAAACCTGAGAATTTACCGCAGGGTATTCAAGATGTGATCAAGAGTGATGATTTTAAGGGATGGGAAGTTACAAGTGCATTTTTGATCACTGGTGAGGATAAATCCCAATATTATGAACTGAACGTGAAGAAGGGTAAGGAGAATGCGAGGGTAAAGCTCGACAAGGACGGCAAGAATGTTGACTAATCGATACGCTTAAATTTTGGAGAGCGATAAAGCCAGGGTTAATTCTCTGGCTTTATTGCTGTCGAGGTCTCTTCAATCAGTGAAATCTTGCAAAATAGGAGAGCGCATTGTGCTGGTCAATTCTTATCTGATTCACCAGCGCGTCTAATCCCCCAAATTTTTGCTCCGGCCGAAGATACTGGAGCAATTCCAGTGTCAAGTCTTCGCCGTAAATTTCTTTATCAAAATCCAATAGGTGCGCCTCAATGGTCCGTGTTGTCCCATCTACTGTTGGCCGTACGCCGATATTGAGCATTGCCGGAAAAACGTCGCCCTGATAGTGAGCATTGATCACATACACACCGTTACACGGAACAAGCTTGTACGACTCATGAAGGTGCAGGTTCGCAGTGGGGAATCCGATTGTCCTTCCCAATTGCTTTCCCTTCACAACTGTACCGGACAAAGCGTATGAACGTCCTAAAAGTCCTTTTGCAACGCCCACCTGTCCGGACAATAGCGCTTGACGGATGCGCGTCGAGCTGATCGCAAGATCTTCAATATCCTGACGCGGGATTTCTTCTACTTCAAAGCCATATTCAGCACAGTTATTTTTCAAAAACTCAAAACTACCCTCCCTGTTTCTTCCGAAACGGTGATCATAGCCGATCACGAGTTTTTTTGTCCCAATCTTTTTTACTAAGACTTGCTGTATAAATTCCTCGGATGTGAGTTCAGAGAAGGCTCTTGTAAAAGGAATGATGACCAGATGCTGGATACCAAGCTGGTCAAACAATTCAATTTTTTCGTCTATCGTGGATAGAAGCTGTAAATCCTGACTATCGTCCGAAACGACCAATCGTGGATGAGGCCAGAAGGTAAGTACAACAGATTCTCCACCGGACTGAAAACTGATTTCTTTTAGCCTGTTGAGGATTTTTTGATGACCGATATGTACGCCATCGAAAGTCCCGCTTGTAACAACGGCATTTTGTAAATGATGAATCGAATCAAGACTGTGGTGAATGTTCATTCGTCGACGGATAACTGCAATTCAATTCTCTTTTTGTAGATAAAATCGGTAAGATCGGAGGCATCTTTAAGTTCAAAAGCGCCAATCCTTGTCCGGCAAAGCGCACTCATGTAAGCTCCACTGCCAGCAAGGTGACCGAAATCACGCACAATACTACGAATGTAAGTGCCTTTTGAACAAATAATCCGGAAATCTATTGTGGGGAAATTGGCAGAATTTATTTCGAAAAGAGAAATTTCAACGGTTCTTTTTTTGATTTCAACGGTCTCTCCACGGCGCGCCTTTTTGTAAAGTCGCTCACCATCGACACGTATTGCTGAGTAAATCGGAGGAGTTTGCTCAATCATACCCAGAAATTGGATGCGGGTAGCTTCCAAAATCTCTGGCGAAATATGCTCAACAGGAAATTCTGCATCAAATTCTGTTTCCAGATCGACCGATGGCGTGGTCTTGCCCAGTACAAAAGTTCCTGTATATTCCTTTTCCTGTGCCTGGTATGAATCAATTGATTTGGTTTTCTTGCCGGTGCAGAGAATGAGTAGTCCGGTGGCGAGGGGGTCCAGAGTACCGGCGTGACCAATTTTTTTGAATTTGCAAGCTCTTTTCAGCTTGTTGGCGACATCAAAGGATGTCCACTTCAGGGGTTTGTTAATGAGAATGACCTCTCCTTCGTCCGGTATATTTTCTGTGTTACTCAAATTTAATTAGTGGTATTTCCAGGTCGAATCTGAAGTTAATACTATACAATATCCAGTTTGTAACCAGAAGCTAGTAGTCCGAGTAAGATCAATCCCAGGATGATACGGTAATAACCAAATACTTTAAAGCCGTACTTTGTAAGAAAGCTAATGAAAAATTTTATAGCGAGCATGGCCACGATAAATGCAATCAGATTTCCAATCAGGAGAACCTTAATATCCTCGCCTTGGATAGTATCGTAGGTTTTGAGCAGTTTGTATCCCCCAGCAGCAGCCATGGTGGGCACTGCCAGAAAGAAAGAGAATTCTGCCGCCTGCTTGCGTGACAATCCCTGAAGCATACCCCCGATAATGGTAGATGCTGAGCGCGACACGCCCGGAATCATCGCGATACACTGGAAAAAACCGATTTTGACTGCGTCGAAATAAGATATTTCCCGGTCAGCCGTATTGTCGTTGGCGATTCGATCGATGAATATGAGGATGATCCCTCCAACCAGGAGCGAGATTGCAACTACCAATACATTCTCAAGCATTGCATCAATGACGTCATTAAGCAAGAAACCGAGCACTGCAGCTGGCAGAAATGCTACAAAAAGTTTAAAATAGAAATCGATTGATTGGAAAAAACGCTTCCAGTATAAAACGACAACCGAAAGTATCGCTCCGAACTGGATATTCACCGTGAACATTTTTGTGAATTCCAAATGACTGATCCCCATAAAAGAGGACGCAATGATCATGTGACCGGTGGAAGAAACGGGAAGAAACTCAGTAATGCCTTCAATAATTGCTAAAATAATAGCCTGCCAAATACTCATGAATTAGTGGGTTTACGTAGAATGGCCCAAAATTCGATTACGAAACCTGTTATAGTTACCAGCGGTCCAATGGTAAGGCCAAGCATTCCAAAACCAAACTCTTCCGTGTCCAGGGTCATGATTAAAAAGCCACCCAGAATCACGGCTAGCCCAATCAGCATCATGGTATAATTTGATGAAGCAAATGGCAGGTTGGTTTTATTGTTGCTCATTGTTCTAGTATTTATGCGATTTAAAATATTGAATATTAGGGATTAAATCAGTAAAGGTCGTCCAGCGTCATTTTAAGGTAGCGAGCCAGTGACTGGTAGGTACTTATTACACCGATCAAAATTCCCAGTGATACGATAATACTCACAAGCAAAGCAATTTTATCATATTCCTGAAGTGTCAGCAAACCTTCCACATTACGAACGGCGAGTTGTTGGAGAGCGATCAGCAAGCCTACCGACAGGACACCACCGATGAGCCCTTGTATAGCACCCCGGATAATGTAAGGACGCTGTATAAATCCATTCGTAGCACCAACCAATTGCATACTCCTGATTAGAAAACGCTGAGAATAGATTGCAAGCTTGATCGTGTTATTGACAAGCAATACGATAATGATCAGCATAATCAGTGCAAACGCAGAGAGGACAGCATAGATTTTTGTAACGTTGCGATTGATATTGTCTGCAAGATCTTCCTGGTACACAACCTCGTATACTCCCTTAATTTTTTCAATCTCCTTCTTAATGCCCTGAAGCTTGGATTCTTCAAAATAATCTTCCTGAATTTTTACTCTATAGCTGTCTCTGAGTGGGTTTTCTCCAAGCAGTGTAGTGAAATCCTCTTTGGTTCCCTGTATAAATTCTTTTGCTGCTTCCTCTCTTGATACATAGGTGATGGGAGCGCCCTCTGCCGAATTAAGTACGAAAGGCTTTTTCTTTATCACATTGAGAATTGAATCCTGACCAGCCTTGGTTTCCGATTTTTCTAAAAACACACGTACCTCAATATTCTGACGAATAATAGAGACAAGTTTTTTAGACTGAAGTACTAGAAGCCCGCAAAATCCAATCAAAAATAATGCCGCCGTGAGGCTCATTACGATCATTGCATTTGGGTAACTACCGATCTTCTTTTTTTTAGGCATGAATTTGAGAGATTTCTGAAATCGTGGAGTTGATGCTTTCCGGAAAATACAATTGACAAAAGTAACGATTAATCTAACAATGGAACCTCTCGGGGCAATGCTTAACTATTTTTAACTTCCCCGTGGCATTCCAAAGTTAGTTTCGACGGCCCATTTCATCACGGATTTTCGCAGCTCTTTCATAATCTTCTTTGGTCAGCGCTTCGTCAAGCATACGCTGGAGTTCATCAAATGATAAATCCCTGAGCTGATCTTTCGGAGTACCTTTTGCTTTCACAGTCTCACGAAGGGCATCTTCGTCTTCATCTTCTTCCTCAGTGATAGAGCTGGAAATAATTCCCGCCTCAGATAATATTGTTTCGTAGGTATAAATAGGTATTCCAAAACGAAGTCCGATTGCAATTGCATCAGAGGGTCTTGCGTCAATTTCGATTTCACGAAGACGATCGGTACAAACTATTTTAGCGTAAAAAATCCCTTCTTTCAAATCAGAAATGATAATCTCCTTGAGAGTGTAATTCATTCCGTCAGCAAAAGATTTAAAGAGATCGTGTGTCATTGGACGGTTTGGAACAATGTTTTCAATCTGGACTGCAATTGCTTGTGCTTCAAAAACGCCAATAATGATCGGCAAGCGACGGTTTCCGAGCTCTTCTCCTAGCACAAGAGCAAAAGAACCCGCCTGAGATTGGCTTGGGCTTAGCCCCAATATTTCTAATTTAATTTTTTTCACGTCTGGACTTTGTGCCCGAAGGCCTGGTTATTTATGATCGGTTCCGGTGATTGTATAATAAGATTCAACTAAGATTAATTGCATCTTATCGAAATTAAGTTTCAGTTTTTTGTGTAAAATCCTAAACGTCAACATGTAAAGCTTATCAACCGTAAAGGTGAAAGTAGTGTTTGCTCTACTGCATTTGTTACAGGATGCAAAAATAATTAACCCACCCTGCATAAAAAAATGCAATGGCGGGTTAATGCAGGGAGCTTGTACGTGAGATATCAGTATTTGAGCGGTATTCGGCATCCGTATTGTTGCCGAGTCAATTCTACCTATTTTGTAACTAATTGTAATTGAGGTTGTTTTGATGTTTATCTTCTAGTTGGCCAATATTTGCGCTTATCGAAATCGGCATCAGGTTGATTTTAGGTCATTTTTAATAAACTGGTATTTCACTAAGATAATAAACCGTGCCTATCCGAAATCAGTTTATTTTGCGTTTTCGACAGCCTTGGTCAGTCTCGGCAATACATCGAACACATCGCCCACGATGCCGTAGTCCGCAGCCTTGAAAAACGGAGCTTCAGGATCCTTATTAATTACCACAATACATTTTGAACCATTCACCCCGGCAAGATGCTGAATTGCTCCGGAAATGCCGCAAGCGACGTACAAGTTCGGCGCAACTTTTATGCCGGTCTGTCCGATGTGTTCATGATGCGGCCTCCAGTCCAGATCTGATACAGGTTTTGAGCAACCGGTGGCGGCCCCCAAAACTTTTGCAAAATCAATAAGTGGTTGCCAGTTTTCGGGGCCTTTCATTCCACGACCACCAGAAACGATGATATCTGCCTCAGTCAATGATAATTCCGAACTTGCCTTTTCCGTACTGGTCACTTGTGCCTGAAAGTCGCCGTCACGAAGTGATGGGAGAAATGGCTCGACCGATGCAATGGATTCAGATTCAACAGCTTCAATTGCGTTCTTTTTGACAACGAGTATTTTTATATCGGATTTAATTTCTGCCGTTGAAAAGGCTTTGCCCGTGTAAATGCTCCTTTTTACGGTGAATGTGCTTCCGACAACTGGCAGTTCTGTCACGCCGGAAACAATTCCCGCTTTCAATTTAGCTGCGGCGCGTGCAGCAACTGCGTCTCCTAATCCTGATTTTGATATGATTACAACCTTGCTTCCTTCGAGCTGTACCGCTTGAGTCAGCGCGTCGGCGTACGCCATACTGTTTTCCTGCGAAAGTTTCTCATCTGATGCAAGAAGAACTTTCGAAGCTCCGAAGTGACCAGTCGCTGCGAGGCTTGCCGGGTCAGCTTTACCGACGGCCAGAACCGTTGCCGTCGTTCCCGTCATTTTCGCAACTTCCGCACCATACGCGACGGCTTCTAGAGATGTCTTTTTTACAAATCCGTTGTCTAATTCTACAAATATGAGTACTGACATGTTTTTTCAATTTTGAATGATAGAATAAGTCGATGCCAGAATGAATAGATTGGTCATCATTCTGTGACCCATTTAGATTTTGCTTTTATTTTCACTGATTGAAAGGCCTCCTGGATTCAAAATGTCGCCTGGCCAGCCGTTCAGTATCGTTTATGACAAAACACGGATTGCCAATTCTCATAAATCCGGTTAAAGTACTTTTGCTTCCGTCTGTAACAACCTGATCAAGGTTTCGGCCTGTTCCGCAGGGATCATCTTGCATGCACCTTTTGGTGCTGGCATTGTATATTTTTCAGGCACAGTCATCTCTTCTACATCAACAGGCTCAACCACCGTCAAAGGTTTCGTTCTAGCAGTCATGATCCCTCTCATATTGGGTATCTTCCATTCTGAGATCGGTTCCTGACATCCCAAAACCAGTGGCAGGGTAACGGTCAGCATTTCCTTTCCTCCATCTATTTCCCGCGTGAGTGATGCCGTCGTACCATTAATATCTAGTTTCATCACCGGTGAGTATGAAGGTATGCCCAGCATTTCGCCTACCAATCCATGCACTACGCCACTGTTAAAGTCGATTGACTCACGTCCCATGAGAATCAGGTCATACTGATTTTTCTCGGCTACATATGCGATCTGCGAAGCAACGAAATACGAATCTACCGGGTCGCAATTCACGCGAATGGCGTCGTCAGCACCGATAGCAAGGGCCTTTCTGATCTGTGGATCCGCGTCAGCTTCACCCACGTGTAAAACAGTCAGAGAACCACCCATCTGATCTCTCAATTCTACTCCCCTTGCAAGGGCGTAGTCATCATAAGGTCCAATAATATATTGGACACCAGCTTTATTAAGTTTGGTGTCGTTGTCGGTAAAGGTTATTTTGGCCGTCGTATCCGGCACATTGGTAATGCATACGAGTATTTTCATGATTATATACTTAGGTAATTTGACTTTTCTCAGAAAATATTATAGTTGCGAAGATACAGAAAAAATTAAATAGTATGCAAGCATAACAATATTGAAATGAAAAACGTACTTCTGGAAAGTTTGCTGACTTTTTATATGGAGGATCCGGCGGATCCTTTTAATATTTATGCGCTTGCATTGGAATATTCTAAAACGGATTCCATTGAAGCAGGAAAGTATTTTGAAAAATTATTGGCTGAGCATGCAGGTTATTTACCGACCTATTACCATGCGGGTGAGCTGTTTATACAGTTGGGCGATCTTGCAAAAGCAGAAGGAATCTACAAAAAGGGCATAGGAATTGCGTTGAATCAGGGCAATAACAAAACACACCAGGAGCTGGTCCGGGCTTACAGAAATCTGTTAGATGAGCTTGAAGATTAATCGGCTTTCCACTTATAATTTTGTGTTTTGGCTAATTTTAACTAATTTTCCTAATTGGTAAGAAATGCGATAGCTTTTTAAGTCTTACTGGCTATGACGCTTTCAGTCGGCTCCATTGAAGTTTATTAATATTCACGTTGAGGTTCCCCGCTTACGGGGGTTATAATTATTCATTGTTATTTTATGGAAAAGGAATTATTCATTCCCCAGGTTGTTAAATGGGCTCAAGCTCACGGATTTAAAGAAATTCAGGCTAATATGGAAGGGTACGAAACACCCAAATCATATGAAAGAGCTGCTGATAACGAGAAGTTTATCCCGGATGTTACAGGTGTAAATATGTTTAACCGGCATTACCTGGAAGTGTCTATGAAAACGGAACATCTTCGGGGAAGCATATCCAAATGGAAACTTTTGAGTGAACTTGCAGGTATGAAAGGAGCCAAATTGTATTTGCTGGCTCCACGTGGCCACGTGCGTTTTACTCGTGAAATTATTATACAATATAATATACCTGCGGAAGTAATTAAGCTTGATTGATTCAGCAATATTAAAAAGCCGGGTAGCAAGACGAAAATCTTCTACCCGGCTTTTCTTGTAAAGAACAGTGGCATTTTTTAGGGATTTTTAGTCGCAAAAATCAGAAGCAGATATTCATCTGTCCTCTCTGCTCTGTCATCATTTGTTATCCTTTCGGCAAAAACTTCTCACGCCTTCGGATACTTCCATTCTCCACGGTATTCCCTCTTTAATAATTTATTTGCCTCAGCGTCACCGGGAATTATTTCCTTTTCACCGTCCCATATAATACTTCGCCCAAGCTTATAGGACAACATGCCGAGGAGAGCCACATTTGTTGACCGCTGACCCACTTCTATATCACAGATTGGAGGAACGTTGCTTTTTATGGATGTCAGGAAGTTTGCCCATAGTTGCTGTATGTTCTGATCATCTGGTTTGTTCAATTGGGCATCCTGATGAATGACGGGTTTATTGGGATTAGTTGGGTAAAATGTCCAGCCATCAAGCCATCCCATATGGAATGTTCCCTCGGTTCCATAAAAATATACTCCTACGGCCTGCTGAGGGTGGGTTTTTTCAGCGTTATTGGCAGCGAAATTCCTGTGCTCCCACTCGAGTGTAAATCCGTCAAAATCATAAACCGCTACCTGGTGGTCTGGCGCGTCGGTGTTGTCCTGACGTATGGCGCGTCCGCCGGTGGAATATATTTTCTTAGGGTATTTTTGTTCAGACCACATCAAGACCTGATCGAGCCAGTGGATTCCCCAGTCGCCCAGTGTGCCATTGGCGAAATTCAGGTAGCCACGGAAACCCCTTGGGTGCATTGTTTTATTATATGGAAGCAGCTTGGCCGGACCGCAATACATGTCCCAATCCAGGCCTTGCGGCGGTTCTGAATCCGGGGTTTTCTGTCCCGGGCCGCCTCCATAGTGAACAAAGGCGCGCGCCATGCCGATTTTTCCAGCCTTTCCCGATTTCAGAAATTCCATTCCGGAAACGTTATGTGGAGATACGCGCCGATGCATTCCGACCTGAACGATCCGTCCGTGTTTGCGTGCAGCGTTTACCATCGCACGGCCTTCCTGAATGGTGTGGGAAATGGGTTTTTCAACGTACACATGTGCACCAGATTCGATGGCGGCAATGCAGCACAATGCGTGCCAGTGGTCAGGTGTAGCAACGATCACGATCTCAGGCTTTTCTTTCAAAAGCATTTCCCGGAAATCCCGATACAATTTCGGCGTATCGGACGTGAACTTGGAGACCTCACCCGCGCAGACTTTCAATTGGTTCTCATCCACATCGCAAAGTGCAACTACCTTCGATTCGCCTGCCTGAATGGCACAGCGTAATATGTTGGTCCCCCACCATCCTGACCCTACAAGAGCCGTCCGGTAAGGGGCAGCGCGCGACAGGGCAGTTAGCAGTGGAAGGGCGGCAAAGGCGGCCCCCGCAAAGGCGGATTGTTCAATAAAAGATCTGCGATTCATGGAATAATATTTGAAATATTAATAACATTATTGAAGGCCTACCGGCGTTTGTCAGCAGGTTTTTGTAGTTCTGCTTTATTTTTTAACTGTTAAGTTTTTGACCAGCCAATCAGTCATTAACTCTCTTTCTTCCGGGTAAGTCCAGTGGCCGGTGTCCAAAAATAGTTTGAGTTCTTTTGGTGCAGTGGTAACATTGTAAGCCGCGTACATAGATGTGGGTGGGCAGGTTTCGTCATTGAAACCCCAATTGTAGTAACCAGGTTGCTTCACTCGTCTTGCAAAATTGACAACGTCGTAGTACCCCAGAGTCGCCAACTTTTCCTTGGTATTGTTGACCTGAATACTGCTTTTTTGGAAATAATGTGGCCAACCGCCAGCCCTTCCATGAAGATACCCCGTCACATCACTTAAAGCAGGATAGGAAGCACCCAGCCATTTGACCCTAGGGTCCAGGCCGGCTGTAACAATGGACAGCGCACCTCCCTGGCTTCCACCAGTAACGGCCAGATTGGATCCGTCGTATTGAGGCAAGCTGGTCAGAAAATCATTGGCTCTCACACAGCCCAGGTAAACCCTTTTGTAATAGAATTTATCACGATCGTCTAGATTATAATTAAAATAGCCATTGAATGCACCTTGACCAAGGTCGGTATAAACACCAGGGTCCATCGTAACAGGAATGCCATGAATACCAATTTCTAAGGTGATGATGCCTTTCTCGGCCGTTGCAACGTCGCCATAGTAAGGTCTTACTCCCGCGCCGGGAACCCTTAAAAGTGCAGGATATTTCCCTTCTTTTTTTGGCACGCATAAGATTCCATAAACTCTGACGCCCTGTCTGTTATTCTGAAGGTTAAGATGATAAACATTCACTTTTTCTGTACAGCGTTCAGGTAACAAAGTCATTTTTGCATCCATCGGAACGGCGGCAAGTTCTTTTTTTGCACCGTCCCAAAAAGCATCGAAATCTGCCGGATCGGTAACTGTTGGCTGAATTTTTTCAGGATCAAAACCCGCCGTTGCCAGGCCGCGATATTCTTCCTTATCCTGGTTTACGAAAGCAATACATCTTAAAAAACCCGGTGTTTTCATCGTGCCTCCGTCAACGGTAATCGTTCCGTTCACAGCAGTTTTTGATTCCTTGATCACAGGATCCATTTTTTCCGGCCCTATTTCATAACGAACTGGAGCATTTGCCATCGGTATGCCATTTTTATAAACGGTGATGGTGAATTTCACCTTTTCACCTGCTTTATAAGTCCAATCGGTGTGGTCGGCACCTACGATCACTTTGACATAACGTTCAATTGGTTGAGCAAAAACAGATGCACACGAAATCCAGAACATTATCGTGAACAAGAATGTATTGTGACGTTTCATTAATCTCGGTTTGATTTTTAAATAGATAACTTTCGGCCAATATTGGTCATAAGATAGAAAGGGGGTATTGGATGGAATCTTTAATTTTAGAGCGATAATTTTTAATATTTAAGGTAATTTGCTTTGTGAAGAGGACAGAGCGTGCGAACGCGGGCCTTGGACAGTTTGATGAAAATGGTAATTTAGAAGGACTAAGTTTGTGATTCGGATCAATAAATTTATAAGTGAAACGGGCTTTTGCTCACGACGGGAGGCGGACAGGCTTGTGGAGCAGGGGCGGGTCATGCTCAACGGCAGAATAGCAGTGCTCGGTGATAAGGCAACCGAAGAGGATGATGTTCGGATCGATGGTAAAGCTTTAAGGGAAAAGAAAGCCAGCATATATATTGCCTTCAACAAACCAGTAGGGATTACCTGCACCACTGAAAGACAGATCAAAGGAAATATTATCGATTTCATTAATCACAAAGAGCGCATCTTCCCTATTGGCCGACTCGACAAGCCTTCGGAAGGCCTGATTTTTCTGACTAGTGATGGAGATATCGTAAACAAGATTCTTCGGGCGGGCAACAACCATGAAAAGGAGTATGTTGTCAATGTAGACAAACCTTTAAAGTCAGATTTTGTCCAAAAAATGGCTAATGGAGTCCCGATTCTCGATACGATTACGAAAAAGTGCTATGTAAGGAAAGACGGCCCATACACATTTACGATCATTCTCACTCAAGGCTTAAATCGTCAGATCAGACGTATGTGCGAATATCTGGGCTACCAGGTTGTTAAATTGAAGAGAGTAAGGATTATGAATGTCACTTTGAAAGATTTGCCAGTGGGAAAGTGGCGGGACCTGACTTCAAGTGAAATGGCAGAAATAAATGGCATGGTTGCTCAGTCAATCAAAACTGAGGATGCTTCCAATGTTATGGAGTGGGAGGAAGATTGAGGCGGTACGTGTTTTGTAACCAACTTAGGTTAGAAAACCTGATTTTTTTTGGTGCGCTGCGTTGATTCTCAGTTTTACGTGATTAATGATTGAAATAAATTTCATGTTTTCTTTTCTGATCCAGCTAACACTGTCACGAGAACTCTTAAGTTTTTAAGTTGTACGCCACGATCATCTTTTGGTTTGGCATTTTGATTGTGAAATATGGCAGAGGAGAGATACATTATAATAATTCCTCGCAATAATTGTATTTTTGATTAAACCTCATTTAAGTATGTAAATGGACGAGATACGTGTTTTAGTTGGGCGGATCTTCACTTGCACAGTGTTGTTTTTTTTCGGGCTCACAACTTGTTTAACAGCTCAAAATTCCCCCAAAATATATAAGCTTGAAGGGAGCGATGAGGCTTCGAAAATAATCCCCTTTGATGAGCGGTTTCAATTTGATAAATTCAAAAAGGGGACCGTGTATCTCATAACTGGCGGCAGATCTGAGGCGATGCTCAATTACAGCTACCTGTACAATGAGGCGCAATTTTTGGGACCTAAAAATGATACACTTTTGATTAACGAAAAAGATCAGATCCGGTATCTTTCAATTGGTGAGAACATTTACTATTACGATAACGACTTTGGCTACGTTGAAGTAGTTTCAGATCAAAATGGTGTTAAAATTGGCAGAAAACGAGGACTGGTAACACTTGGGAGTGATAAATACATAGGTTATGGCCAGTACGTTGGCACTGCGGCGAGTGTAAATTATAAATCGTTTGTTAGCCCAAACGGGCAGATGACAAAACTTGATAAAAAGACCAGCGTAATACTCACCAGCCGGGTTTCCTACTTTTTGATCGACAAGAACAATCGGTTTTACCCCGCAAAAAAATCCAGTCTTGTTAAAATTTATTCAAAGTTTCGGGGTGAGGTGACGTCATACCTGAACAAAAATAACTTTGATTATGACAATGAGGCTGATTTACAAAAAGCAATTGCTTTCTGCAGCGAACTGGATTAAAGCGGAAAATTTTTTTAATCGATTAATCATTGCAACACCCTGTCAAAGAATCTTCACTGACTCCAGCATATTCAAGATCTCCTTTTCAACTTGTTTCGTAAACACTTAGTCTGGTAAGGCTATCAAGTTGAACATAGCGTCTGATAAGTCCATTCCCTCTTCTCTTTTGACGCAACCTGGAACGAAACGCCCTCGATGGTCTGGCGATTTGTGCCGTTGACCAAATACCTGGGTGGAAATGCAGACGAAGGTTTGGAACCTCTATCGGGACATCAGCTGATATGTGCTAATGTCCCCTGATTGTTTCTGATTATATCAAAATCAAAAATAAAGATCCTTTATTTTTTCTCTCGTTGTAATATCCCATTCTTCAAACCGCCTGAGTTCCAGAAACGAGCCGTTCTCCGGATCAGTATTGATAATGATGGCGCCGATGACGAATAAGTATTTTCCAGAAAAATGAGTGCTTTTTACCATGTGATCGATCATCGCCCCGGAATTTTCAAAGATGACTTCTGTTGCTTCCTTCACCTGATTTTCAGATGAAAGAATTCTCTCCTTTTTTTCGTAAAGGAATTCCTGTAACGAATGCTGCTGGTAATCATCAGCAGGCTTTGCGCCTGGGACGATCTCGTCACTTTTCAATCTGTTCAATGCCAGTATCGTTGCGCCGCAGCAACTGGATTCTTCATCCTGGCCTACCCGTATTATTTTGCCGGTTTCGCCACTGTGGCTTACACCGATATGCGGAGCGTAAAACACCATAGCCGCACCTTCATCGGGCACATGGTGTGCAAATGCTGCCATTCCGGTCAATCCGGTGAAGGGAAATCCATTGAGTCCTCCGAGGTTAAAAGGGCCCAGCATTTGTCGTCCTTCCTCGGGATATTCGATGGCATTTACGTCGTCGGAACAGATGGAATGTGAGAGCATGATCTTCTCCGGCGGGAGGCCGTACTCTTGCATTACTTTGTAGGTGCCTAAAATGAAGTCACTAGAGCTGATCGCTCCCGGGAAGTGTTTTCGGACTTGCTGAATCATTTTTGTTGAGATTAAATAACTGAATTTGTGAGTTCTGAGGGCCTTACATTAAAATGTTGTCGACCGGTAGTATTGGTCCCGGAACGTGTTCTTCGTCGAGCATTTCCCGGAGATCTATTTCAATGGTGCGGCAAATTGCTGTCATCGGAACGTCATTTACTGCATTTTCAAAAGGGTTTTCGCTCGTATCGCCGACGACCTCCATGGTATAAAAAACCCAGGCAATCACCATGTATGCGGGAACTGCCAGCCAGATCAGCATACCACCAAGTTTTCCAAACTCATTGATCAGGCCAAACGGCAACACCAGAATAAAAAGATTTACAAACATCTTGCTGAAGTGGGCATATTGTCGCGGAAATGGAAAGTTTTTGATCCTTTCGGCCGCTCCTTGCTGATTGTAGAACTCTTGCACGAGACCCATCATATGTATATAAGCTCTTTCGGAAATAGCATTGTTGCCGAAAAGTGCATCCAGATGAAGCGCCTGTGCTTTCATAATGTGGGTAGCCGGATTTTTACGTGAAGTAAAATTTTTGACCTCGGTTTCAGGAAGAAAAGAAATCATGTTCTTGTAAAGGGGCGAATCGTCATAGCTTTCACGGCCCTTAACCACAGTATGTGCAATGGTGTTGCTATCGTTCCAGACACTTTTTTGGCGAAGCTGAATACGCAGCGCATTGACATAGGCAATATGCCTGTAAATGAGCGCCGCATGAATTTGCTTTTGATCCGGGCCGACACTGAGCATGGGCTCCTTCACATAAGCCAGTGTAAAAGCACCCCATGTTCTGCTTGCATTGACAATAGAACCCCAAATTCTTCTGGCCTCCCAGAGTCTTTCGTAGGAAGAATTGTTTTTAAAGCCGACATAAAAAGCCACAGCGGTACCAATGAGGCCGATTGGTACAAAAGATATACCTATTGGAAAGCCGCCAAAAACATTCAGACAACATAAAAAAATGGAATAAGCGAAAAAGAAAAGCAGCGACCGCCAAGCAAATGATAAAATGATTCCGGTCTTGATTTCTCGGGCTGTATACATGGTTAGACTGAGGATTTATTCTAAACGGGAATTTCCTCAAAACATATCATTTCCCTGTTGCAACTATGTGTGAAACAGAAAATATTAATGACCAGCCTGAAAAAAAGGTCGGTTAAAATGATCAGGATAATTCTTCAAACCATTTTTTGAAGACCGGGACCCGCTCCTTACTGATCAGGATCTGGTTCGGAGAAATGGGGGAGGTCCTCACTAATAATCTACCGTTAAAATATAGTTCAATTTCCTTGATGCTTTCTCGGGATATGATAAACTGGCGGTTGGCACGGAAGAAATTCGCCGGGTCAAGTTGGTTTTCGAGCTCTTCAAGTGATTTGTCCAAAACGAAATTCCTATCGTCATGAAGTGTTGTGACAACGACGCTGTTGCGGATGGTGAGCCACGAAAAGTCCTGATCTTTCAGCGGAATAAGCTTATCGCGATAGGGAACAAGGAAGCTTCTGCGCGGATTTTTTCGGTTCAATATCTGATTATGGACCAGGTCTTCAAGGTACTTGACTTTGTTGATCGCGTTTTCTTCATTGAGCTGGTAATATTTATCCAGGGCGAATTTGAGCGATTCCTGTCGTATGGGTTTGAGAAGGTAGTCAATGCTGTTGAGTTTGAACGCCCGCATAGCATATTCGTCGTGTGCCGTGGTGAAAATAACGGGACAGCCGATGGAAATTTGTTCAAAGATCTGGAAACAGGTTCCGTCACCTAACTGTACATCCAAGAAAATAAGGTCGGGGAGAGGGCTGGTACTGAGCCATTCCACTGCCGTTTGCACAGTTTCCAACACGTCAAGAATTTCGGCGTTTGGATCAATTTTCTGAATAAGTTGCGTTAAATACTGACCTGCCGCTAGTTCGTCTTCAATGATAAGTATTCGGGTCATGGAGCTTCTATCAATGGTACTTTAACTGTATACTGTTGTTCGTTTTCTGCGAGGGTGGTTATTTGTCCGGTTTGAATTTTATAGCGTTTATCCAGGTTTTTAAGACCAATGCCGTTACCGGGGGAATTAAGTTTTTTATTGACCGTGTTCATGATTGTCAGCTGCTTGGTGGTTTCAGATAGCCTTATCTCTATCATAAGCACCTGGCTTGACGTAATCACGTTGTGTTTAATGGCATTTTCGATAAGTAATTGAAGTGAAAGAGGAATGACATACCACTGTTTGGTTGTTTCGACATCCACAAAGCAAAAGACCAGCTTTTCGCCAAAACGTGCCTTGTATAAATCCAGATATGATTTAGCGGCATCGAGTTCATCAGAAAGCAAAACGAGATTCTGATTTTGTACCTTTAAATTATATCTGAGAATATCCGAAAGGTCCAACACGATACGCTGAGCAAGATCGGGGTTTGTTGAAATGGAAATATTGAGAATGTTGAGTGCGTTAAACAGGAAGTGCGGATTCAACTGATTTCGTAGCGCTTCGAGCTGCGCTTTAAGTTGCTCGCGTTTCAACTGCTCGTTTTCGAGGCTTATTCTGTGATTCGCCTGTGTTGTTAAAAGGAAATACCGGTAACCCAATATAGCGAGCAGCAGCAAAAAGTGATAAAGGTAATACACCACGCGAAACACCGTGATGTCGGAGTTGTCCCTGTCCAGTGCGAGTTTGAGCTGAAACAAAATTTCGTTAATGGCAAGAAAAAGCAGGATCAAAAGTGCAATCTGCTTCCAAGCTTTTAGTCTGTTAAACGCGCTGGGAATTTTATAGGTATATTGGAGACAAACATAAACGAAGATCCAGGAAAATTCGAAGCTGATGACAAACTGAATAATAATGTCAAGAATCCCGACCATGAATCGTGATTCAACAGACATTGATTCCCAGACAAATATCAGCCGGGGAATTGTGGCAAATAAGCTCAGAATGAAGCAGAGACGCCAACCCAATGACATCCCTTTGCTATAATCGAGATTGGTGCTCATGCCTGGCTCGTAAACGCGCGGTTTTTGTTTTTGAGAGCTGGTGAAGCTAAGGTAAGTTTCCTTTGTTGTATCAAATTGGCAACTGATTCAAGCAAGTTGATCTCGCCTTCTGACCACTGTCTGAGATTCATCATGTCTTCCATGCCGATGAATCCGTTCCAGGTTTCATTATTATAGATTGGAACAGCCAGAATGGATTGCGCATCCCGCTGTGTGAGCCACTGGTGTTCGCCATCTGGCAGGGATGTCAAATCTCCCTGAACATGTTTTTTGGATTGAAATAGGTTACTCCACCTGTTGAAATATGGGACATCAGATGTTTTCACAGTGCGGCTGTTTACGCCAGGCGCTGATATTTCACTTTGGCGGATAATGGTTTCTTCGCCGTTGGGAAGTGATTTTTTGGTGTAAAGGTAAATCCTGCTCAGATCAAGGGCTTCAAGAATAATTGTAAACACATTCGAGATGGAACGATCGGACTGTTTGTCAGAAATGGACTGCCCGGATAATTCTTCCTCACAAATTGCCAGTACTTTTCTGTGTAAACTGGTACTGCTCTGATGAATCTTCTCAATATTCTGTTCCGCGTTTGACTTCCATTTCGACAGCGTGGTTTCCATCGCAGACAGCCACGAGCTTTGCTCTGAGCTGGTGATGTAAAAATCCGTTGCCAAAAGAGAAAGGGCTTTTTCTGAGGATGTAGGGCAATGTCCTTCCGCCATAACAAGACATGGACTTAGACGCCCCAATACAGAAACCAGATCGGCAACGTCTCCGTCCGGAAGGGTACAGTTGGAAATTACCAGGTCAAATTTTGCCTGATGAAAGGCTTCAAGTGCCTGCTGTTTGGAATCTACCTTCCTAGCCTGGAATTGATAACCAGCCTTTACCAAAGACTCAGATATCAGTGGCTGCCAGTCTTGCCTGATTGCAACGACGAGTAAATGTAACGGTTCCATTATGAAGTTTTTTAAGAGGTTGAGTTCTTGCATTTTTACAATAGAATCTATTGCAAAATACAAAATTATTTATTGGAAGTGTGTGATGAATAAACCTATTATGTATGCTGTAACAGAAATATACGATTCTGGAAAGGTGAGTTTCTGAAACAAGTGCGGCTGCTTCAGGATGTGTATGATTACCAAATTTAAAGCATTATTACGCCAAGATGCTACTTTTCCAGCTAAAAATTAATCACAAAGATTTGGAAGCATTTTCAAGCCGCGGATAATCAGCAGGTTTCTAAGTTTGAACGTACTATTATTAAATTATTAAGCGGTAGTATTAACGTGATATTATAGAATAAACTCGATAAAAGTTCAGTTTAGTTTCGATCGGTTTGAAGTCCTGAATCAACTGGTTCAAACCTTTTTTTTTCAGTTTCAGTAATGAATTTCATTTTGAAAGCAGATTGAGGTGCGAAATTTAATTCATTAATTAAGGGGAAAAGCAATATTTCCTTAAAGTGTCAGGCAATTATACGTTATAAAACTTCTTAATACAATGTCAAAGAAAATTTTAGCAGTTCTCTCAGAATACGGTTACTGGGGAATTGAACTGGTAGGCCCTCTTGAAAAACTTGAAGAAGCAGGTTACACCGTTGAATTTATAACACCAAACGGTAAAAAGGCAGAAGCTTTACCGCCAAGCTACGACACTACTTATATCGACCCTCCTCTTGGAACATGTGTAACGACGCCGCTGGCAGCTGAGAAAGTGAAAGCTTTTGAAGCCACGAACAGATTGGATGTAAGGCAGAATCTCTCCGAGGTAATGCCGGAGCGCCCATATTTTTCAACGCCTGATTTTCTGAGAGCCTTTGAAAAGTATTATGCGGACCTGAAAATTGCTCAGGAGAAAATTACCGAGGAGTACGCAGCCATCCTTCTGGTGGGCGGCAGCGGACCGATCATCGACATGGTCAACAACCAACGTGTTCATGATCTGATTTTGGCTTTTTATAACAAAAAAATGCCCGTGGCAGGAATTTGTTATGGCGTAGCCCCTCTGGCTTTTGCTCGTGACTTCAACGAAAGAATATCAATTATAAAAGGGAAACATGTTACCGGGCATTGTATTGAATACGATTACCATGATGGTACTGGCTTCCTTCATACGGATCTGAACATGGGACCCCCTCCTTATGTTCTGGAATATTTACTTAGCGATGCGGTGGGTCCTGAAGGACAGTATCACGGCAACTTTGGAAAAGAAACTTCAGTTATCGTGGACTATCCGTTTATAACTGCACGTTCGCTGCAGTGCTCTTTTGAATTCGGAGAACAATTCGTCAACGTATTAGATAAAGGTACCGTACGTTATGGCTGGTAAAACCGGGAATCAAAAAATTATTGAACAATTCCTGGCTGACGGCATGGATCACATGTTCGGAAATCCAGGAACTGTTGAACAGGGTTTCCTAGATGCGGTTGAAGAGTATCCCGAAATGAAATACATCCTCACTTTGCAGGAAAGTATCGCTGTAATGGCGGCTGATGGATATGCCCGTGCAACCCAAAAACCGACGTTGGTACAACTGCACAGCTCACCAGGTATTGGAAACGCAGTTGGAGCACTGTATCAGGCGAAGCGTGGACATGCGCCATTGGTGGTGATCGGATCCGACGCAGGAGCCAAATACATGAACATGGATTCGCAGATGGCTAATGACCTGGTGGCCATGATGGCGCCGGTTACCAAATATGCGACGATGGTACATGATTCCAGATCAGTACTCCGGACATTGCGCAGAGCCATTAAAATTGCAGCAACGCCTCCAATGGGCCCTGTATACGTTTGCCTTCCGATGGATGTGCTTGACGAGATTAACGAAGAAGAGGTATTTCCAACGCATATTCCATCTACACGGGTGTTACCATCTGCTGGCCTGATGGATGAAATGGCCGACACCCTTCTGGCTTCCGAAAAACCCATGATCTTTGTGGGTGACGGTATAGCCTATTCGCAGGCGATTCCGGAATTGACTGCTGTTGCAGAGCTTTTGGGTGCTGAAGTATATGGGGTAGAGTTCGGAGATTTGGTGATGGATAATTCGCATCCGCTTTATCAGGGGACTACCGGACACATGTTCGGCGAATACAGCAAGCCAATCACAACCAAGGGAGATGTGAACCTCGTTGTAGGTACATACATGGTGCCGGAAGTATTTCCCGAATTAGGTGAAATATATGCACCAAACGCAAAAGTGATACACATTGACCTGAATGCGTATGAGATAGCAAAAAATCATCGCGTTGATATTGGAGTAGTTGGTGATCCTAAACTTTCTCTCGCGGCCCTTTTATCTGTTTTGGAATGGAAAATAACTCCAGACCAGAAGGCGAAGGCAGCAGCAAGAGTTGAAGAAATCACGGCGCACAAAAACGAGAAAATAGCGGCGGAACTCGCAGCTGATGCCGATCAGAAAGGAAGCTCGCCATTGCAAATGTCGCAGTTTGCCACTGTCCTGGCCGAAAAGCTGCCTCATGATGCAATTATCTTTGACGAAGCATTGACGAGTTCACCGGCCATTACAAGACATATTGTGCCCAAAATTGCAGGAAATTATTTTGTTACCCGAGGAGGTTCATTGGGCGTGGGTTTCCCCGGTGCCATTGGAGCCAAGCTCTCCAATCCTGATAAAACGGTTATTGGATTCTCTGGTGACGGAGGCAGTATGTATACGATCCAGGCTTTGTGGTCAGCTGTTCGTCATGATACAGGCGCTAAGTTTGTGGTCTGCAACAACGGGTCTTATAAACTTTTGCAGCTTAATATAGATGTTTACTGGAAGGAAAGGGAGATCCCGAAACATGATCATCCTCTATCCTTTGACCTTTCCTATCCTGCAATCCGTTTTGATTTGCTTGCCCAGGCAATGGGTGTGGATTCAGTAAGGGTAGAAAAGGAAGAAGACATTGCTCCGGCGATTGAAAGAATGCTCGCCGACGACAAACCTTTCCTTATCGATTTGGTTCTGCAAGGGGATCATAAGTCGGATTGGGTGAAGACAAATTGCTCACAGTGAAGTCGCTGATTGCAATCGGTTACTAGTTCAAAACAAAAAGGGCGATCCTTAAACTGCGAACATACAACTACTGATATTTAACTTATAATTCTTAACTCATAACTACGAATGCTTACTCAGGAATCGATTGAAAGTTTAGCAAAAGTTTGGTACAGTAAACTCGACGTACATGCACCACAGGTAGAGCTGTTACCATTGATTATCGACGAAGGCCTTGAAATGGTGTTCCCAGAGGCGACTGTTTATGGATGGGCTGGTTTTGAAGGCTGGTTTCAGCGTGTGATACGTATTTTCTTTGATGAAATTCACACGGTTAAAACAGTGGATGCTACGATCACCGGTGATACGGCATCAGTGAAGGTAGTTGTACAGTGGGAAGCGAGCGTATGGAATGCTCCTGAACCTTACAGCAAGAGGATTTCCTGCGATGCGTTCCAGACCTGGGAGGTGAAATCTGATGGAAACGGTGGCGCACTGATCACCAAATACATCGTTGACGGAATCGAATATCACGAAGGATCAGCAACGCTTTAATTGCTGGCGAATGGTGAAAATCTAGAAATTAATACGCAGATAATACTGCGGGAATACCAGGAGTAAACCCAACTCTATTACCTTTTCTTAACGTTATGGAAAATTTTAAGTATATCAATATCAAGAAGGTAACTCTGGATACGGTGACTATTCACTGTGTTCAGGCACCGGAAGATGGAGAACTAACCAATGCTCAGATCATCGAGACGCCGGGAAAGCTGATACTAGTCGACACGCTACAGCTCAAACCCCATTCGGAAGAGCTTAAACTTTATGTAGACAGCCTCGGTAAACCACTCGAAAGGATTATCATAACGCACTTGCATCCTGACCATTGGATGGGAGCGCCGGCTTTTAATGGAACGCCTGTATTTGCGCTTCCGGAAGTGATCGGTGCAATCAATGCCATGTCGGATTACTTTATAGGATATCACAAAAGTTTGCATCCAGAAAATGCAGATCAGGTAATTTTCAACGAAAAAAATATCCCCACGGAGGCACTGGCGGAAGGCATTCTTGAAATAGATGGTGTGGCGTTGAATCTGATCAAAGTGCTTGATACAGAGTCAACTGTGAATTTGGTCATCGAAATTCCAGCCGAGAAAGTGCTGCTGGCCCAGGACTTGATCTACAATAATGCATACGCATTTTTTGGAGACAGAACTTCCGACGGGCAGTACGGCTTTGACAACTGGATCAATGCTTTAACTGTCTTGAAAGGCAATGATTATCTGCATGTGTTCCCGGGTCACGGCGAACCTGCGGATGCTTCTGTGCTGGACATCCAGATTGGTTATCTGCAGTTTGTCAAACAGTTGGTTTATCAGGGGTTGCAGGGGGAAGAGCTGATCAGCAAGATTATTGCCAGATACCCCGACTACAAGTTGCAATTAACATTGCGCATGTCCCATTACATGCTGTTCGTCTTTCAGAATCAATAAGTTTTTGTCTCATTACATTCAACTTTTCTTACAATGAAAAATATACCTGATACCAAGCTTGGTAAAATGTATACAGAGCACATCCAGCACATTCTGGATAAAAATATTGATGCTCTTTTAGATCAATATACCGACGATGCCTTGTTGATCAGCAGCTTTTCGAAGGCTCCGGTTATTTATCAGGGTCGTGAGCAGGTGAAAGAGCACATGCAGGGAATTCTGGGAATCGATGGCCTTGAATCGGACATTGTTTTCTGGGCAGAAACGGCAGATCCTGAAACCCTTATGATCACAGAACAAATTACCATGACTGTTGGCGGCGAAAAAAGTGAAATGCGGTTTGCTGACAGCTGGGTTTTGAAAGACGGAAAAATCGCGATCCACTTTGCTGGTATGGTTCAGCACCCGGATGGCTCACTTGCCTGATCAATTTTTGACAATCTCTATCGCATGAAAATCAGTAACAACGTTAATGGTCATCCGTGTACTTCCGAGGTAGAAGGGCGAACTTTGCTCGTATCTTACCTGCGTGAGAACCTAGAGTTAACAGGAACTAAAGTGGGATGCAGCTCTGCTTCATGTGGAGTGTGCACCGTTTTGGTTGATGGTAAAGCCACTAAGAGCTGTCAGGTTTTGGCTGTTGAAACCGAAGGCAGTAATATTCAAACCATAGAAGGACTCGCAACTGCAGACAGTCTGCACCCTTTACAGAACGCTTTTTGGGAGAATTTTGCTGTTCAAAATGGCTTTTCTACGCCGGGCACGATCATGTCCATGATGGAACTGCTGAATGAAAATGCATCGCCTTCGGAAGCGGAGATTAAAGATAGACTGGAAGGAAATCTGAGCAGAGAATCCGGATACGAACAGGTAGTTGCTTCGGTTCTTGCGGCGGCGGAAAAAATGGCCGGCACTGAAAAGCCAGCCGAGCCAGCACCCGATGGGAGTTATGTGGGAAACTCTGTCAAAACCAGGGATACCGAGAAACTGATTACAGGTGAAGGCAAGTTCATTGCGGACCTGGAATTACCGGGAATGCTTCACGCCGCGATTTTGCAAAGCCCTGTTGCACATGCAATTATCAACTCGATAGATACGAGTGAAGCCGAAGCGATGCCTGGTGTTGTAAGGGTTTTCACTTCAAAAGACACAGGTGGCATTATGCCCATGCCGGTGATCTGGATTCCCCCATTTACCGAAAGTCATTTTTTGCCGCATCCGTCAGGTATCGTACCGGGTTCGCATACTGTTTTTGCAACAGACCGGGTCCGTTTTGCCGGCGATCAGTTGGCAGCTGTAGTGGCAGAAACCCGGCAGCAGGCTTATGACGCGCTTTCGAAAATCAAGGTTGATTATGAAGTTTTGCCAATCGTGTTGGACGCGGAAGAGGCCACACTTCCTGGTGCTCCGCAGCTTCATGAGACTGCCCCCGGCAACATCATGATCCATACGATCTTTGGTGACAGTGAGGCAACAGAAAAAGCGATTGCAGAATCAGAGGTTGTTGTTGAACAAAAAATATATAACCAGCGTATGATGCACAATACGCTGGAAGTGCGTGGTGCTTTGGCTAAATACGACCCTGCAACACAGGATTATACGCTTTGGGCGAATACACAGATACCTTATCCCCACCGCCTGCTTATCTCACTTTATGTGTTAGGAATTCCTTACAATAAGCTGAGAGTCATTATCCCGTTCATGGGCGAAAGCAATGGTTGCAAAGGTAATTTATATCCTGATACGCCGCTAGTGCTCTGGATGGCAAAAGAGCTCGGAAGACCTGTCAAGTGGATAGATACCCGTGCAGGTTTTGCAAGAAATACGGCGCAGTCCCGTGATCAGATTCAGCATATTAAAATTGCAGGAACTGCCGAAGGAAAGCTTACGGCCTTAAGCTGTGTCGCATTTAGTAATGTAGGAGCATATCCTGTTATCAACGCTCCGGGTCAGCCGCTTGCATTGATTGGAAGGAGCATTCCGGGGGCTTATGTAATTCCCCATTCTTCTTACGAGATCAATGTGGTTTATACCAACAAGGTTCCTACAGCACCGATGCGAGGGTCAGGTAGGGCAGAAGCCATTTTCCTGATCGAACGCGCTATTGAAATGTTTGCCAGAAAAATTGGTAAAGATCCTGCTGAGGTGAGGCGAATGAACATGGTGCAACCGGACCAGTTTCCTTATGAAAATGGTCTTGGATGGACATATGATTCAGGCAATTATGAAAACACGCTGAATATTGCGCTTGAAAAAGCAGGATATGCAAGCCTTGATGCCCAGAAAGCTGAGGCACGTAGCCGTGGCAAGTTATTGGGACTCGGAATAGGCTCCTACGTTGCGGTCGCAGGTGTAGGGAATTCGGCAAAAATGGGTGGCGAAGGGCTGATGAGCGGAACATGGGGAAGTGCATATATTCACATTGCACCATCCGGTGAAGTGGCTATTACTACCGGTGCGCAGCCTCATGGTCAATCGCAGCAGACGACTTTTGCCCAGATAGCGGCACAGGAATTGCAGATTCCCATGGAATATGTGACCATTAAACATTCAGATACCTCCAATCCATTATACTACGGCCAGGCAAGTTATGGAAGTCGCTCTCTCAGCGTGGAAGGGGTGGCGGTACAGAAAGCGTGCCAGATGGTGATCAAAAAGGCGAGAGAATTTGCGGCATATCTGTTCAAGATGCCAATAGACCTGATCGAGTATAAAGAAGGAAAGGTGATTGGTATTCCAGCGCCAGAGCAGGCCGTAATGACATTACAACAGGTTGCGCTGATGTTATGGTTTGGCTGGGATCTGCCCGAAGGAATGGACCCAGGGTTGGAAGGATCTGCTTATTTTGATCCTAAAAACTTCAATTTTCCATTTGGAACGCACGTCGCGGTTGTTGAAATCGACGAAGAAACCTGCGAAATCGATTTGGTCAAATACATTGCCGTAGACGATTTCGGTGTGGTGATTAATCCTGAGGTTGTCAAAGGACAGACGTACGGCAATATCGTTTTAGGAATAGGACAGGCCCTTGCCGAGGACACCAAATACGCTGCTGAAACCGGGCAGGTATTGAGTGATGATCTTGATAGCTACACGATTCCAAGGGCAGGGTGGCTCCCGAAAGTTGAACTTTACCGTACCGAAACGCCTTCGCCTTCGAACCCGCTTGGTGCAAAAGGCGCAGGAGATGTAAGTAACCCGCCGGTAGCTCCTGCAATGGTGAATGCTATTTGCGATGCGCTTTCTGAATTTGGAGTAACCCATATTGATATGCCGGTAACTCCTGAGAAAATCTGGGAAATAATGCAAGAACAAACCGTAGCCCTTGAATCATGATCTTAAACCCATTTTCATATTCCGCGCCTCAAACCATCCAGGAGGCGATCTCTCTCCTCAGTGAAACCGGCTTTGAAGTGTTTACAGGAGATCAGGCTTACATAGGCAACGCAAAAAAAGGAATATCCAAACCTGCTGCACTGGTAAGTCTTCGCAATGTGCCAGGCTTGAAATTTGTGATAAACTATGGTGATCAGTTGGAGATTGGATCAGCCGTAAGTTTTGGAGCAATGCTTGCAGACAGCGCCGTGTGCTCGGTTCCTGTTCTTGTGGATGCCCTCAAAACGATAAAAGACCCTCATTTGAGAAATCACAGCAATGTTGGGGGAGCGCTTTATCTCAATGGTGCTGCACATGGACCGCTTTTGGCAGCTTTTCTTACTCTTAATGGAAAAGTGAATATTACCGGACCACAAGGTGAAAGGCAAATCTTGCTGGAAACTTATCTTTTAAATGGAATAACGGCATCGCTTACAAAGGGAGAGATTATACGGAGCGTGGTGCTTACGACAACAAACACCGCTTCCGGCTCATTCCACTTCATTGATTATCTCAAGGCTGGAAAGATCGTATGCGGTGCTGCGGTGCTGGTTGACAAGGATGAAAACACAATCTCGAAAATCCGCATTGCTATTTCGGGTTGCGTTAAAGTGCCCGTCCGGTTGAGCGCGTTGGAAGAGTCTTTGAATGGGAAGGAAATTACGAAGGATAACATTGATACAGCTTTGAGAGGACTTTCCCCTGACGATCTGGCGATATCAAATGATTCAATTCCGAACCCGTCTTACCTGTTGCATTTATTAAAAGTTTTGATCAAAAGAGCTGTTTTGAAAAGCTAATATTCAACTACCCGATTATGACAAATCAAGAATTTTACGACAACCACCTCGTGCTTTTGGCTAATAATGATGTCAACGAGCTTGTGGACCACGATTACCACGATGACGCTGTAATGATACTGCTCGTAGCTGAAGAACCTATTTATGTCAGGGGCAAAGCTGAGCTCAAAGTCCAGCTTGGCGACTACCTGGCCAATATTTACCGCGGATTTGTATCAACCCAGAAGCTTGCAATTACCGAGGATAGCATCCACCTGGAAGCAACGATCATGACTGCCTGGGGTGAATCGAAAGTATACGATGCGCTCTATTTGAAAGATGGCAAAATTTTCCGTCACTATTCGGGAGTGAAGGGCTGATAATTGGTAATACAGTATTGGTTATGAGTTAGTTAAGTTCGGTGGTTCCGCATAACCTATAAATTTTTACAACCGACACGATAAACCTTTAATAGCAAAATGAGCAAGAAAGTATTGATTCTCGCATCCAATGTAGGCCTTTGGGGAGAAGAGTTGCAGGCGCCATGGGACGCACTGAAAAAAGCAGGTTTTGATTTGACGCTGGCAACACCGAAAGGGATCACGCCGCTTCCAATGGACCTGAGCATGGACAAAGATTTTATTGATCCTATGCAGAATTACAACGTAAATCCAGCGGAAGTGGTTGACCGTATCAACGAGATCCTGGACACAGGTGAGTGGGATTCGCCCATCAAAATCGAAGATGCAAACATGTCAGACTACGATTCTTTGGTACTCGTAGGCGGCCCTGGTTCAGCCTTGGATATTGTTGGAAACCCATTTATACACCAACTGTGTGTGGCGGCATACAATCAGGGCAAAATCCTGGGAGCGCTGTGTTACGCAGTCGGCGCATTTGTATGGGCACGTGAAAGTGATACCTTACACAGAAGTATCATTTACGGTAAAAAAGTGATTGCTCACCCACGCGAATGGGATTTCACCGGCCCAATGGGCTATTCGCTGGTACGTGCTACGCCTGAAAACCCGGGTACCAACCTGGTGAGTCAAGGGTTCGCATTCCCGCTTTTGGTGATCGTAGAGGATGCAGTCGGGCCAAATGGCCGCGTGTACTCCGATCCGACCGCCAACCGCACAAAACCACAAGTGCATTTTGACTACCCTTTTGTTACTGCGCTTTCAGTTGAGTCATCCATCGCTTTTGGTGACAAACTGGTAGAAGTGCTGGGCTGATATGAATAACCGGTCAAGGTTAGTTAAGTAGTAACCTGGCAGGAAAATAAGTTTTACGCAACGTTATTTTTTTTAATTAATAAGCCCTTAAAATATCCACCCGCATGAAACTGGCAGGAAAAAAAATCGGTATTCTGTTTGAAGCTGATTATTTCGAAAACGAAATCTTCTATTACAAGTTCCGCTTTCCTGAGGAAGGAGCAGAGATCCATTTTCTCACCCGTCTGTGGGGACAGGATAAAATCACTTTTCTTGGTCACGAATACCGCGCTCCGATGGACTGCTGGGAGTCCTTTGAAAACATGAGTGATGAAGAGCTGCGCACGTACGATGCAATCATTGTCCCTTCCGGAATGGTCTCGGACAGGCTGCGTTACACAGAGGATGTTGAGAAAATTCCGCCTGCTACCACGTTCCTGAAACGTGCCTTTGCAGAACCAGGAATCCTGAAAGGAATCATTTGCCACGGGTTGTGGCTGGTAGCGCCTGCAACTGAACTTGTTAAAGGACGCAAGCTGGTTTGCCACAACAACCTGATCGGTGATGCAAAAGCTTATGGAGCCATTTATACCAATGAGGATGTGGTTGACGACGGTGACCTGGTAACAGGGAGATCGGGCGGTCATGCGCATTTATTTGCAAAGAGAATTATTGAAAGGCTTTCAACCATCTAAATTATGTCTGCTATGAAAGCCACATTTTTCCATCTCGCGCTAACTGTGAAGGATTTGCCCAAATTCGAGGGGTTTTATGCCAAATACTTCGGTTTCAGAAGGGCCAGAGTGATTGAACTTGGCGACGACGCTCAGTTGGTTTTTCTTAAGAATGACGACAATTTCTATTTCGAAATTTTCCCGCCAGAAGAAGAAAGACCCTACCCGATGTCAGAGGCGGACGGCCCACACTACGCAGGCTTGCGCCACATGGCGTTTTCGGTGGATGATGTAGATGCAAAAATTGCTGAAATGGGAACGGACGCAGTAATCACCTTGGGTCCATTGCATTTTGATGATGTGATCGAGGGCTGGAAGACGGTTTGGCTGAAAGATCCCGAAGGTAATATTATTGAAATAACACAAGGCTATCGCGACCAGGAAGGCCTGGCCTGATTGATACAAAAAAGACGTAATCCTCCTCTTTATCATTTTATCAAATATTCAAACCCTATTCAATGCTCAGTTTATGAATATAAATTTCACCTTTTCAGACACAATTGCGGGTTATGTCACGGGATATAACGCTGAGGAACGTTGGTTTACCTTGGAGACCTCCGACAAAAGGCCCTTCAAAATCAACCTCATTGCTTCAACTTATGCACGTAATGTGCAGAATCTTACTGAAGGCTGGCAAGATCCCGGGGACATCGGTGCATTTTTAGGAACGGATGGACAGTACGTTTTTGCTTACGGAACGTTCTACCCGAATGCAGGTGCAGAAGAATCCGCTTTTGAAGCGCAGCAACTGATTTTTCCAGGCAAAACACCCGGAACTTACCGTCACGAGGAACAAAATTTCTGGATCAACCAAATCAGTTCTATCGCTTCAAGCTATTTGAAATGGCAGTTTGATTATCCAAAGGAAGAAATCAATTACAAGAATTACCGAACAATGCTTCACCTTGGTGGCGCTAAAAAAGGTGATTACCTGCAGGAAACTGACACCATCTCCCGGATGGTCTACGGGTTTGCATCTGCATATTTGTTGACAGGAAAGGACGAATACCTGGAAGGTGCTGAATTGGGAACTGAATATCTTCGTGACCACATGCGCTTTTTTGATTCCGACGAAGATCTTGTATACTGGTACCACGGATTGAAAGTGGAAGGCCAAAAAGAAACCAAGTTGTTAACGTCTGAATTTGGAGATGACCTGGATTCACTTCCGATGTATGAGCAGATCTACGCACTAGCCGGACCTACTCAAACGTATCGGATTACAGGCGATCCACGTATTCGTTACGATATTGACAAAACGATTGATCTTTTCGAGAAATATTTCAAAGATCCAAACGGAATAGGTTACTACTCCCACCTTCATCCGATCTCGATGGATGCACACGAGGAGTCACTGGCTCACAACAAAGCGCGTAAAAACTGGAACTCAGTGGGTGACCACGCGCCGGCTTATCTGGTGAATCTTTACCTGGCCAGCGGCGAGCAGAAACATGCCGATTTCCTTGAATACACATTTGATACCATTACCAAATACTTCCCCGACTACGAAAACAGTCCTTTCGTTCAGGAAAAATTCTTCGAAGACTGGTCAAAAGATCAGACCTGGGGATGGCAGCAAAACCGTGCGGTGGTTGGTCACAACCTCAAAATCGCATGGAACCTGCTTCGTCAGCAATCATTGACTCCTAAGGAAGAATATCTTGAATTTGCGAAGAAAATTGCAGAATTGATGCCTGCAGCAGGCTCTGACCGTCAGCGCGGTGGATGGTATGATGTGGTGGAACGTGTAAAGAAGACAGGTGACAGACATCAGTTTGTATGGCATGACCGCAAGGCATGGTGGCAACAAGAGCAGGCAATACTTGCGTACATGATCATGTATGGTGTATTGGGAGATAAAGAGTATGAAAAACAAGCGCGTGAAGCAGCTTCGTTCTACAATGCTTTCTTCCTTGATAACGATGATGGTGGTGTTTATTTCAACGTATTCGGAAATGGTATGCCATATCTTTTGGGTACAGAAAGATACAAAGGCAGTCACTCAATGAGTGCATACCACAGCACGGAGTTATGCTATTTGTCAGCTGTTTATGTCAACCTGCTTATTACAAAACAGCCAACTTATTTCTACTTCAAGCCTTATGCGCACGGCTGGAAAGACAATATCCTTCGGGTTTCTCCGGATATTCTACCTCCTGGCAGCATTTATATCAGCGAAGTATTTATCAATGACGAGCCTTACACCGACTTTGATGCGCAGGGTCTTACAATAAAACTTCCTGAAACAGACGAGCGTGTTCGCGTTAAAGTTCAGATAAGTCCGACTTTATAACCACCGAAAAAACACCTGCAAATGAAAGTAGTAATAACTGAACTGGAAGAAATTTCAGTCGTAGAGGTTACCGGAGATATTGACAGTAAAACCGCTCCTGAATTTGAGCGTAATGCAAGGCTTGCCACGGAAAAAAGCCTGAAGATCGCTATCGATCTCACGGCGGTGGATTTTATGTCAAGTGCTGGCTTACGTGTTCTGCTGATGGTTTACAGAAATATAAAATCGCAGAATGGCAAGGTGATTCTGGTGGGAGTTTCTGAGGATATTCAGGATGTGATGTCAACGACCGGGTTTATTAACTTTTTTACAATCGTAGAGAAGCAGGATGAAGCAATCGTCATTCTTAAACAGAACTAAACCATGGCAACTGACATAAGGATAGACTACTATCCGACCCACGAACAACAGGGGATCAAATTCAGAAGAGGTCATGCATTACCATTCGGTGCCACAATGGTGCCGAATGGAATCAACTTCAGTATTTATTCCAGTGAAGCAATCGACTGTACGCTGGTTTTGTTTGAAAGAGGCGAACCTGCTCCATTTGCAGAAATCCGTTTTCCGGAGGAATTCCGTACAGGAAATGTATATTCCATGACCGTTTTCGATCTCGATTACGAAAGACTGGAATACGGTTACCGCATGGACGGGCCCTTCAAACCCGAGGAAGGTCATCGGTTTGACAAAAGCATTATCCTGAGTGATCCATACGCCAAAGCAATTGGTGGACGTGATTCCTGGCTTGCAACGCCAAACTGGGATAATATCTATCCATATCGTTCCCGCCTTGTGTTTGAGGACTTTGACTGGGAAAATGACCACCCGCTTGAAACGCCTATCGAAGATCTGGTGATCTACGAAATGCACGTAAGGGGATTTACGCAGCACCCATCCTCCAAGGTTAAAAACCCTGGTACTTTTGCCGCTATTCGCAGTAAAATTGCCTATCTGAAGGAGCTGGGGATCAACTGTGTGGAGCTCATGCCGATCTACGAGTTTGACGAGTGGGAAAACAGCAAGGAAAATCCGGTTACGGGTGGACTGATCGTAAATTTCTGGGGATACAGCACGGTAAACTTCTTTTCACCAAAAGCAGGTTATGCCGCAACCGGAAAGTTCGGTATGCAGGTGGATGAGCTCAAAACCCTGGTAAAAGAACTCCATAAAAACGGTATTGAAGTGATGCTGGATGTGGTGTTCAACCACACGGCTGAAGGCGATCACCGGGGACATACAATTTCGTTCCGTGGGATTGACAATAAAACATATTACATGCTGACCCCTGAGGGATATTATTTCAATTTCTCAGGAACCGGAAACACATTGAACTGTAACAATCCGGTGGTGAGGAGCATGGTTTTGGACTGCCTTCGTTATTGGGCGTCTGATTACCATATTGATGGTTTCCGCTTCGATTTGGCCGCGATTCTTGGTCGTGACCAGAATGGCGCACCTTTGAGCAATCCACCTTTACTGGAATCGTTGGCATACGATCCGATCCTGGCCAAGTGTAAGCTCGTGGCAGAAGCTTGGGATGCGGGAGGTTTGTATCAAGTAGGATCATTTCCGGCGTACGGTCGCTGGGCAGAGTGGAATGGTAAATACCGCGACTCGATTCGTAAGTTTCTGAAAGGCGACGAAGGATTGATCCACGCAATGGCTCAATGTGTTCAGGGCTGGCCAGATCTATACCATTACCGTGGACCTACGGCCAGTATCAACTTTATTTCCTGCCATGATGGGTTTACGCTTTACGACATTTTTGCTTACAACGAAAAGCACAATGAAGCAAACGGTGAGAACAACAACGATGGCGGAAACGACAATGACTCCTGGAATTGCGGCGTGGAAGGGGAAACAGACGATGCCTGGATCAATCAATTGCGTCAGAAGCAGATCAAAAATGCGCTGTCAATTCTGATGGTGAGCCAGGGTGTGCCGATGATATTGTCCGGAGATGAGATGGGTGTAACCAAGCATGGTAATAATAATACCTACTGTCACGACAACGAATTGAACTGGATCGACTGGGATCTGCTGGAAAAGAACCAGGGGATTTTCAAATTCGCCCAGCATATCACCAAGTTTCGCAGAGCGCATCCCGTTTTGAGAAGCCGGACACATTTTCAGCACCGCGATTATGTTGGCAGCGGGTATCCTGATATCAGTTTCCACGGAACGCAGGCATGGCAGGCGGACTTCTCGCCATCGAGCCGCTGCCTGGCATTTATGCTTGACGGTGCGCACGCCAAAGGAGGCTCTATTGTAGACGACACCATTTATGTGGCAATGAACTCCTACTGGGACGCACTATATTATGAGTTGCCTGTGCTACCAACGGGACGCGCATGGTACCTGGCCGTCAATACCGACATGCCGACGGGTGAAGATGCCTACGAGATTGGCAAGGAGCTACGCCTCGAAGATCAGAATAGATTTTTGGTTGGAGGAAGAGCGACGGTGATTTTGGTGGGGAAATGATTTTTTAATTGACAGTTGACAGTTGACAGTTGACAATTGACAATGGCGAGTGGAAGGATGATAGATGAGAGTTAACCCTTCACCTTTAACCATCTCACCCTAAGTTTCTGCTTGATAAATTTTTGTTAAACGAAGTTTCAAAAAATCTAAAATATTAAATCATGGCTTTTTCTATAGAATCTGTAATCGCTAGTCCGGTTGCTACACTTACGTTGACAGGAGAACTGGATTCTCTGTCGGCACGCGTTTTTCAAACTGAAATTGAAAAAATTTCAAATCAGTCCATTGATTCATTGGTACTTGATATGGAGAATCTTATCTTTATGTCATCTGCCGGACTCAGGGTGTTGATTTATTCCAAACAAAAGATCGGTCCACATTTGTCCATATTCATAGTAAAGCCGCAGGAACTGATTGTAGATACGCTGGAAAAAACCGGCCTTCATCACAGCGTAACTATCGTCGATAAATTTCCTGTATAAAAGTCTAGAACATGGAGAGGAAACGTTTTCCCGGGACCGTCGATTCCTTAGATACTTTACGGGAATACATCGGGACGCTTTCGGCAGAAGCAGGTTTGGCTAAAAAGTCAACTTATAGCCTCAAGCTTGCGATTGATGAAATTGCTACCAACATTATTCTGTATGGTTATGAGGCCGCAGGGCTGAAAGCCAGCTTTACCGTTGAAAGTGAAATTACCAGCGAGGAATTGATCGTCGTTTTGGAAGACGAAGCAGCCGCTTTTGATCCGCTTGCAAAAGAAATGCCCGATGAAGAAGATCTGACCAAGCCGCTAGAAGATCGTGCAATAGGTGGCTTAGGCATTTTTCTGACAGTCAACGGTGTAGATGAATTTTCATATGCATACGTTGATGGGAAGAATAGAAATAAGTTCGTTATGAAAATAGTAAAACCCTGATAACAGGGCGGTTGGTACTTACATGTGTGCCGCAGCATGTGAGTATCAACCGAATTGAATTGATACGTTATGTATGGTCGATATAACCAAACTTTCTAATCCTTTTCCGGGACTTAGAAGCTACGAATACGAAGACCATTCTTTGTTTTTTGGCAGGGACACCCACATCCTGGAATTAAAAAATAAACTTCTGGATGGTCGTTTTCTGGCTTTAATCGGGTCGTCGGGCAGCGGAAAATCTTCGTTGATCAAAGCAGGATTAATACCTTCGCTGGAACACTCGCAAGAGTCCAGAAAGGAGTGGAAAGTTATTGTCTTTCGGCCTGGCGCCAACCCTGTAAAAAGTTTTGTAGCGGCCCTGAAAACCAGTTTACGCAAGGACGATTCATCCTGGGAATCTCTTGATCCGGTAACCGTCGAGCAAGAGATCATTCGTAATCCGCAGTCTGTCTTCAAGTATCTGGAGGTGATCGGAGGGAAGAATATCCTGTTCGTCATTGACCAGTTTGAAGAGCTGTTTCGATACGAGCTTTCCGACGAAGACCAGGGAAAACGTAAAACGGAAACGCCGGCATTTATAAATGTTCTTCTTAGGTTGATTAATCAACGGGAAGTGCCGGTTCATGCGGTTATCACCATGCGTTCAGATTTTCTGGACAATTGCACTGAATTCAATGGGCTTACCGAAGTAATAAACCGGGGCTACTATCTGCTCCCGAAAATGAATCCGGAGGAAGTGAAACAGGTGATTGTAGGTCCTGTTGAAGCATTTAGCGCTACAATTGAGCCGGAACTTGTTAAAACGCTACTCAAAGAACTTGCAGAAAATCCTGATTATCTCCCCATTCTGCAACATGCGCTCATGCGCACCTGGGATCGCTGGAAGTCTACAAAAGCGGTTTCGATGCCAATAAGTTTGCTCGAATATCAGGCGATTGGCACCATGAAGCACTCGATTACGATGCATGCGGAGGAGATTTTTACCCAAACACTTGACGAAAAGAGGAGGAACGCAGCCGCGAAACTTTTCAAATCACTCATTGTTCTTGGACCAAGCGACACATCTTCATTGCATCCTACGCCACTAAGAGAAATTGTTAAAATATCTGGCGTTCCGGATTACCTTTTGATTGATGTAGTGCGGGTTTTCAGAGAGAACGGCGTTTCTTTTTTAACACCGCGACCAGGTGTTAAAGTTGATCATGATTCTATTATTGACGTTTCAGTTGAAAAGATTCTGACTTTCTGGGACCGATCCAGACTTTGGATAGAAGAGGAGCTCGAGTCAGCCAAACTTTACAAGCAGCTGAGTTATTCTGCATTGATGTATCAGGATGGAAGGACAGGTTTGTGGATAAGTCCGGAACTTCAGCTTGGTTTGAAATGGCTGAAAGAGAGTGAGCCAACGCTGGAATGGGCACAACGCTACGACCCCTTTTTCGAAAGAGCGATCAATTTCCTGGATTACAGCAAGAAGCAGTTCGAGCTGGAAGTAAAACAAAAAGAAGACAGGCAGAAAAGAGAACTTCGTAATGCCAGAATTTTTGCGACGGTATTGGGTGTGAGCTCATTGGTTTCGCTGCTGTTTCTGGTGGTGGCACTGGTGTTGCGCACGCAGGCACAGCAAAGTGAAAAAACCGCACTCGAAAAGGAAAGTTTGGCATTGACTGAACGTAAACGCGCCGAAGATCAAACCCGGGAAGCGATTTCCCAGAAAAAAATAGCAGAGCAGCAAGGAACGCTCGCAGAGCTTCAGAAGTCTTTAACGGAGGAACAGAAATCAATTGCAGTGCGTGAGCAGGAAAAAGCTGTAAACGAAAGTGTGGCTGCAAAAGAAGCGCGTAAGGTTGCTGATGAACAACGTATTCAGGCTGAAAATGCAAGAAAAACCGCTGTTGAATCTCAAAAACAAACGCAGATACAGAAAGAGTTTGCGGTCAAGGCGCAGGAGGAATCCGAACGTCAGAAAGTGGCCGCTCAAAAATCACAGACACAAGCTGAAATTTCCAGGAACGATGCTTTCAGGCAAAGGTCGAAAGCTGTTGCACGTTTCATTGCGATTCAATCTTATCAAATGCCTGCCGGTGATGATCTGGCAGCATTATTGGCGCTAAAGGCTTACGACTTCAATTTGAAAAACGGTGGTGAAAGAGAAAATGCGGACATTTTTAACGCATTATCGAAGGCAGCGGGAGCGAAGGCAACTTTAATGGGCCACAATGATATCGTGAGGGTCATTTCGGAGCCGAAGGGGAACAATGGGCTGTTCGCAACGGCTGGTGACGATGGTTTGGTAAATTTGTGGAATTACCTTGTTCCTTCGATCAAGCCTGTTCCGATACGTAATCCAAAACAAACTTTCAAAAGTATCAGGTCGATGGTTTTCACGCCAGACGACAAAACGTTTTTTGTAGGGAGCTCCAACGGACAGATCGTTCGCTGGGATGATTTCACTCCGAAAAGTTTGCCTACGAAGACTTTGTTTGCACACAACGGTATGGTCATCTCGCTGGTCGTGACCAGTGACAAAGGCAAATCGAGGCTCATTTCGGCCAGTTCCATCGGCCAGGTGCGCGTTTGGGATATTGCAGATAAAAAAATGGATGTGCTGTCGGATGTATCGCTGGGCTCTGAGATAGCCTGTTCCGGAACCACTGCGGATGGTAAATATCTTTTTTTCGGGACAGGAACAGGCAGACTGATCCGGCTTGATCTGGCGAATCCTACTGCGAAATTAAAAGAGTACGATTTCAGCAGAATCAGAGGACGGCTTTCCGCAATCGCATTTACGCCCGACGGGCAGCAAATCTATTTCGGCACAAGCTCCGGCATTCTTTATTCGGCCCGAATGAAGGATCAGGAGCCACTGGCAAACACGGTTTCGGGATTGCAGGGTTCGCACACTTCCGGTATCACGAAAATCGTATTTTCCCCGGACGGAAGTCGCGTTGCAACCGCCTGTTACGACTGGAAGATCAGAATATGGAGCGCCAAGGAAGATTTGTCTAAACAGCAGCCCGTGGTACTGAGCGACTTCGACTATTGGGTGATGGACATCAGTTTTTCCAACGACGGCAGAAAGTTAATTGCCAGCAGTGCTGACAAAACGGTACGTATCTGGGACATCAATTCAGCCGCTTTGTTTTCGGAAGTATCGAATAAAGTTTCAAGGGATTTGACAGAGGAAGAATGGGACAAATACATCGGGACTGACATTCCCTATGAAAAACTATCCCGAAACATCAAGTGAAAAAATTGAACGTTATGAAAAAAAGTCTGCTATTCATCGGTTTTCTGCTGGCCTTTTCGGGGAATTTTGCTTTTGCGCAAAATGACTGTGACGCGTCTGTCATTATCCCGGAAGCCGACCGCAAATACAGAACGGGGAATTTTGACGAGGTTTTTGAAATACTTAATACTTGTCTGAAAACACGTTTTTCACCGACAGAACAGGTACAGGGATATAAGATCATGGCGCTTACCTATCTGGCGATGGATTCACTGCCTCAGGCGGTTTTGTCGGTGCGTAGTCTTTTGAAAGCCAATCAGAATTACGAGCCAGAGTTCTCGGCGCTCCCGCAGTTCAAAGATCTTGTTATCCAGCAAAAAGACCTGATGGACAGGATCATTCAAATCACTTCCGTATCCAAAAAAGCGGAGAATCTTTTGCAGGTACCAGCAACCGTTACCGTTCTTACGCAAAATGACATCCTGAAAAGAGGCTATAAGGATTTGACGCAAATGTTGAACGATATTCCCGGCTTCGACGTAATTCGTGGGAATGGGCCGTCGTACGTAACTTTTTATCAGAGAGGTTACCGATCCACTTCAAATGACCGTTCGATTTTGCTTGTCGATGGTGTCGAGGAAAATGACCTTAACTCCGACAACATTCCCATTTCCCGCCAATACGCACTTTCCGATATTGAGCGTGTCGAAGTCATTTCCGGACCGGCTTCAACAATGTACGGAGCCAACGCATTCATGGGAGTAATCAACGTCATCACAAAGAAATTCCTTGAAAAGGACATGCCTGAGGGTAAAAAAGTTGCGGTTTCTGCAACCGGGCAAATGCGCTATGGATCATTGAACACCAAAGTGTTGGACGGTGTGGTGACGGTGCGTACGAAGGATTTGGCTGTTTCAGTAACGTCGCGTTACTTCTCGTCCAATGAGCTTGACTATTCCAAATACCCCGAATGGAATTATGATGCTCGGACCGCCGACAACTATCCTACACAACAAAATATCACAGGGGCAGCCGCTGCGCAGGCTTACATCACGACCAACAAGCTGACGACACTCTTTCCCAACAATCCGCTGTATGAAATTAAATATGACGCAGCAGGTGCAGCAACGGGAATCAATTTAACGCAGGCAGGGAAAACAAAAGCCGCAGAGCTGGACAATGCTTCGTTGTTTCAAACCAGCATCAACGGAGAAGCCGTAAAGTTTAGTGACAAGTCAAAGAATTTGTTTTTACGTGCGAAGATCGAATTCAAAGATTTTACGATCTCCCTGCAAACTTGGAAAACGGACGAAGGTGCCACACCCTGGTACACCAATCGATCGCGGATCGTAACGAAAGATTTGTCGAGGTGGGTTGCCAACAACAAGGCCTTTTCACTGACCTACAATAAATATTTGTCGGATAAAGTGCAGATACTTAATCTGACGTCTTATCGGCTTCATGAGCTGAACGGAGCGACCAACTTACCCACTTACAGAGGTTACTTCAACGGGAGTTACGGCATTATTGACCTGGTTAATCAAAGGAAACCGACCTATTCCGTTCCCTACTGGTACAGGGTATCGAATCAGTTGAGAAACGAATTTCGCGTGCTCTGGACGCCGTTTCCCAAAATGGATATCAACAGCGGTATAGAGATCAGGAACAGTATCATCCAGGCTAATTACATCACCTCCACAGTTGCAGGTGCGGATGAATTTGGTCGTCCGGATTCAACACTGGCAGGTGGTGACAACTTCCGTGTGTTTGATGTCGGTATTTTTAGTCAGGGCACGTACAACTGGTCGGATAATTTAAAAATGGTGCTGGCCTCGCGCCTGGATCACAACCAGATACGTACCAAAGGCGGGTATGGTTTTGTATTCAACCCACGGCTCAGTCTTATCTATACAAAAGGAAAACTTGTATTTAAAGGTATTTACGCAGAAGCTTTCAAGGATGCGTCATTTCTGCAAAAGTATGCGACCAGCCGCGAACGACTGTTAAACAACCCAACCCTCCATCCCGAACGTGTTAAAAACCTGGAAGGAAGTGTTTCGGTACGTTTTACGAAATCTGCATCACTCAGTGTGGCCGGGTATATGTCCAATTACAGCAACGCGGTAGGGCTGGCTACGGCGGTAACACCCGCAGGAGTCACAACTACACAGTTTCAGGCCCTTGGAAAGCAAAGGATTTTTGGTATTCAATCTGAGGCAAAATATGATACGAAAAACCTGAACGTATGGGGGAATTTCACGTACAGCAATCCCCGGGATCTGAGCAAAGTGGAAGGGCAGAAAATTTCTGTCAGTGATATTGCGCCTTGGTCGGCGAATATTGGCGCCATATATGAGCCAATTAAAAATCTGATTATCAGCGTCACAAATAACTACATCAGTGCCCGGAAATCGGGTATCGGCACGTCCGGAAGCAGTAACCCGATTACGCGATTCGCACCAATATATCTGTTCAATACAGCCATTACCTACCAGAATATTCTGAACAGTTTCAGTTTACAGCTTCAGGTATCCAACATTTTCAACAAGGAATATTTTGTCCCGGGGATTCGCGCTGCCGAAGGCGTGACATCCGCTTCGAGGTACCCTCAGGAGCGGAGGGTTTTTTCAATAGGCATTTTAATAGACACAAACCGACGATAGGGTATGATGTTGACAATGGAACGAATGAATAAAAGAACTCCTCTTACAATGAAAAAATGGCTTGAAATCGGCAAAGAAGAGTTTCTTCTCACGAGGCTTGATCATCCTGACCGTCTCGACGAAATGGGTGCGCTTCGGGTAGTTGCCTGGAAGGAGGAACAGGGGATAAGTCAAGATTTTTTTTCCCACAATGCGTGGATTGATGATGACGATCAGAAAGCGCATCACTGGATAATAACAAAAGATAATGTGATTGTGGCGGCTGCAAGAATGAGTTTTCACAGAGAATATCACACCGTTCCGCATGCAGATTTATTTGATGAAAACGAATTGGGAAATTTCAACTCCGGCCCATTTGCATCGTTAAACAGGCTTGTAGTGGCTCCGGAATATCGGGGTAATGGTTTTTCTGCTGTTTTGGACGAGGCGCGAATTAGATATGCAGAGGAAAATGGTGCAAAACTGATTATCGCCCAGCCGATCGCTTCAAGGATTAAACCGCTTGAAGATTTGGGTTTTATTTACATTGGCAAGATCAGGCCACTCTATCAGATGCCTGACCGTCAGATTTATTTTATGATCAAAGAAATTTCCGGAAACAGCTAGGATGTTGGATGCTAAATACATATTCAGGTTACTGAACGTCAGAAAGGGCGAGGAAAAACTCGTGTCTCTGCTGATGGCGTATTCCTTTTTTATGGGAGGTGCTACCGCGTTGTTCTACACCGTTGTGGCGTCCTCGTTTCTGACCAGTTTCGATCGCGAAATATTGCCCCAGGTCTACATTGTCGGGGGGGTTCTGGTTTACATGATGGGCATCGGCGTCACGCGTCTTCAGAAAAAATTGTCCTTTGACAAGCTGGCGGAAAATATGTTGTGGTTTCTCATTGTTTCACTGGGCATTTTTTTATCGATCTATTATATAACCGGCAGCCGATGGGTTTTCTTCTTTCTTTTTATCTGGAACAGGGTATTCGTGCTTGTCAACGGCGTGACGTTCTGGGCTGTTGTTGCGAAGCTTTTTAATTTGCAGCAATCCAAAAGGCTGTCAAGCCTGATCAACACTGGTGAGGTAATTTCCTCCGTTGCGATGTATCTGACTATTCCACTGCTGGTTAAGTTCACAAGCACCGAGACACTCCTGCTCTCCTCTGTTGGGTTACTAGTGGTCTGTAGTATATTATTACGCAGTATCCACCAGACTTTCGTGACGAGCAGCTGGGTCAAAAAGGAAGAGCACGCTGAAATGGACAGAGCGACAACCGCCGCAACGGTTGATGCCGTCGACCCGGTTTATTACAGAAATATATTTCTTCTGGCTCTGTTGCCCGTTTTTGCCCTGTTTTACGTCGAGTATATTTTCTTTGCCGAGTCTAGGATCGTGTTTCCCAACAAAGAGTTGCTTGCCAGTTTTCTAGGGTTTTTCTTTGGTATCTCAGCCATCATCGAACTGGGGGTCAAGACGTTCCTGTACAACAAGCTGATCGGCAAGTATGGTATTCGGGCTGGGATACTTATCCTTCCGCTGAGTTTGCTTTTTAGCTTTAGCGTTGGCACTATTTACGGTCTGGGTTACGATACCGCAGCTATATTTTTTGCCTGTATTGCTCTTTCGAGGTTTTTCATGAGCGCGGTCAGGAAGGCCATTAGTGAGCCTGCCTATCAGGTGCTTTACCAACCCATTCCTGCACGTTTCAGGCTGCATGTACAAGGTAAGATCGAAGGACGCGCGAAGTCGTTAGGTGGGCTGCTGGCGGGGATAATCCTCTTTGCACTGGTAAATGTTTTTGATATCAATGTGCTGATTCTTACCGTATTGTTTTTAATTGTTACCGTGCTCTGGATATTGCTTTCGGTTCTTGGGCAAAACTCCTATAAAAAGATGGTGAGGGAAAGAGTTTTCAACTTTCCACCAAAACCAGAAAAGAACGTAAGTCACCAGAAGGAAATAACACAAGGAAAAACGTATGAATCTCTGGTGAGTCAGGTATTTTCGGCTAAAGATGAAGAAAGAATTGAAGCTGCGATCGGCCTCGGGCCTTCCAACAGGTTCACTTCCGGCAAAAATCTTATCCCGCTTTTACAGGACAGCCATCCAATGGTTCGCGAAGCGGCAATACACAGTGCTGGTGAACTTAGCCGTGCAGAGCTGTGGCCTTACTTAATGGAGCAGCTTGATCTTGATCGTTACAGCTTCCCGGCCTCCGAGGCACTTAAAAAAGCCGGCCCTCCTCTTTTGAAACAGATTGAAAAATCATTTCTTAGCAATGGGGTCAGTAAAGCGCACCAATTGAAACTGCTTAAAATTGTCGAGGAAATAGGTGGAAATGAAGCGATTCGTTTCCTGCGCAGAAATCTGGACAATCCCAACAGATATATTAAAGACCGGGTCGTGGAAGCGCTGAGAAACCTCGGTTATACCTGCAACTCCACAGAGCAATCCAATCTGCTCATTGAACTGGATGAACATTTGAAGATATTTTCGTGGCTATTGGCTGCGGAATACGATCTTGTCGGTGACTACGAGTGGGAAACGCAGATCATGATCAATCTTGAGCGAGAGAAAAAGCGAATTATCCTCAAAGCATTCAGGGTCCTTGAATTAATCTACGGCTCTAAATTTCATGTCATTACCTTGCTCAATAATGAGGAACGCGATGTGGACGTCCGCGATTACCTGACCGAAATTTCCGATTTGCTGTTGCCTGAAAATATCAGGAACAAAATCTTGCCGTTTCTTGACTGCGATTCTCTGATTGAGATGCGTGCCCGATATTCGGAATTTTTTCCGCAAGCCAGGCTTAGCGTCGAGGAACGATTGAAAGACATCATAAATAAGGACTATACAAGGATTTCGCGTTGGACGAAGGCGGTTGCGATCAAGGAGTTAATACATTACCCATCAGAAAACGTTACCCCGATTTTGGTAGCCAACGCAGTTTCATATTCCAAGGTTATTTCCGAAACGGCTTTCTATGTTTTGCGAATTGTCAACCCGTCGAGGTTTCAATCGTTGTTGAAAGTCATGGTCAAAAATGGGCATCAGTTTCACCTCAAAATCATGCAACCGCTCGAATGGCTTGCTACGGAGGAAGATCTGCTGATCTGCAAACTTCGCCGTTTGAGATCGACGGTCCCGTTTAGTGGTTTGTCCAATGGCAATTTGCAAAGGATCCTGCTGAACTCGACATATTTTAAGGCTGATGCAGATGATATCATAGATCTTAGAAAACATATCGGAACTTCCGAAATGTCTCTGATTGTGACTTATGGAAGCCTGTTTTTTTCGAAGATTGGCTCTATTACGGCGGGCGAAATATGGGATATAAACGAAATGAAGGGGGAAGGGGCTGTTATGATTCCAAACGTTGTGGAAGACAGCGAGTTCTACCTGACGGAAAATTACATCTTGCGTGATCTGAATATAAAACACGTTACGCTTGCCGATGGAGCGGTGGGATAGTAACCTTCAGATTGCTCAATTGTCATCATTTTCTTCGGTCAGTTAACCCTGTTTGAATAAAAGATTTCAGTCGAAAAAATAAAATATTGTGACTCATGAATCTGACCAAATGAATTTCAGGATCATTCTTTTTTTACTGGTAATAAAGTCTTTTGCACCTGCTTTTGCTCAGAACGCAGATCAGGAAATAGGGCATCCGCTGACGCGGACGTACCTGCCTGTGGAATACAATGCACACGCACAAAATTTTGCTGTGACCCAGGATCAGTCTGGCATCATGTACTTTGCGAACTTTGCCGGCGTGCTCGAATATGATGGCGCTTCCTGGAATACCATTCAAACCGATAATGTAACGCGCGTACTTTCTCTTGCCCTTGACAAAAAGGGAAGGGTATTGGTGGGAGCAAACGAAGAGTTTGGATACCTCGCGTATGACACCCTGGGTGTGCATCGTTTCGTTAGCCTGTCAAATAAGATCAAGGGAAAGATTGGTTCAATCCTGCAGATTGTCCCGACACAAAAAGGGGCATTGTTTATTTCAGATCAGCAGATTTATATCTGGAACGGCAGTAAAATCACCATTCAGAAGAATGATTTTCTGATAGAAAATGCATTTGCATACAAAGGCAATGTGCTGATTTTTAGTAGAAAAAGAGGCTTGCTTTTGCTTGACGGCGAGCATGCCACAGAGGTTGCAAGAGCTGCTAATGTCCCCGCTTTGCTGGATCTTATATCTGTCGTGCAACAACCCGACGGTTCAGCCTTGCTGCTCACCACTAGTCAGGGGTTTTTCAGGTTTTCAGGATCGCAGATTGAGAATGTTGTCGGAAATATTAATGCGGAATTAATTAGGAATAAGGCCACTTATGCCGCGGGTTTACAGAATGGCCAGGTCGTTATTAGCATGATTACGGGAGGCTTGCGAGTCATTTCCAGCAGCGGGAACATCCTGTATCCAGTGAAGTCGGAAGGCGAGGTTCAGGATAGTCAGGTTAGCTTTATCTTCAACGACCGTGACAATAATGTATGGCTTGCACTCAACGACGGTATCGTGAAAATCAATACGCCGTCGCCGATATCGAAGTTCGACGATGACAGCGGACTCAAAGGTGAGGTAACTGCGATTGGGAGATTTCAGGGTAAGATTTTTGTTGGTACGTTGTATGGTCTGTTTTATATAGAGAATAACGCCGTGGTTCGTGCTCCGGGCTTTTTTGGCAGTTGCCTGGCTTTTCAGCAATCGGGAAATTCCTTATTGATCGCAACAAATAAAGGCCTGGCTGTCTGGCAGAATGGTACAACGTCTTATTTAACCAATGATTTTACGTTGAATGTAACCGTTTCGGCCTCAAATCCTGACGTTGCATATGTGAGTCTTCAGGATGGCGTTGGCGTATTAAAAAAGGGTAGTTCCGGCTGGCGTTTCGAATCTATCAAAACGGTCAACGAACAAATTGTTGGCGTTACAGAATTCCCGGCAGGTACCTTATGGCTGGAAACCTTGTCAAATGGTGTAATCAAGCTGGATGCCGCTACCGGCATTGCTAAGAGATTCTCAGAAGCCCAGGGAATTTCAAGCCCACTCTATAACAAGTTCTCAGTTTATGAGGGAAAGCTTTTCGTATCTAATAAAGACGGCTTGTTTGAATATGCATCGGGGCGAGGTGTGTTTATAAAAACTGAAATGCTTGGTACCAAAAACATTTGGTTTGACAGCGTGCATCAGGATGAAAATGGGAACATCTGGACAACGAGAGGGGATAAAAAGGCACTTTCATTTTTCCGCAAAAAAAGCGGAAAAAGTACGTTTGAAAAGGTTGAGATCCCTTTCCTGCCGATTGCCGAGGTACCATTGCAGGTCGTGTACACCGATCAGAACCAGGTTACCTGGGTTGGTGGCGGACAAGGGCTTTACCGCCTGGACATGAAAGTAAAAAAGCACTACAGCTTTAAGTATGCAGTTTTGATACGGAAAATTTCCGTTGGAGACAGTAGTATCCTGGTCAAAAGTACCAAGGATTCAGCAATGACTACGACTTTAACTTACAAGCAGAACAGTATTGCACTAGAATTTGCGTTGCCAAGTTATCATATCAATCAAAATGTTCAATACCAGTACTTTTTAGAAAATTACGACAAAGGCTGGTCTGAATGGAGTGCGTTAACGCGTAAGGAATACAGCGGTCTGCCGTTCGGCACTTATGTTTTCAGGGTTAGAGCAAAAGACGTTTACAACAATATTTCCCAAGAGGCAGTTTTCACGTTTAAGATATTGACACCCTGGTTTTTTCAATGGTATCTGCTCTTATTTTATGTAATTCTCATCGGCGTGATCATTTACTACGCTGTTCGCTGGCGTCTTCGCCGGATTTTGAAAGAAAAACAAGGACTTGAAAATCTTATTCGGGAACGGACTGAGGAGGTTGTTATCCAAAAAGAAGAATTGGAACAACAGTCGGAGGAACTTTCAGCGACCAATGATCAGCTCGAAAGAATTGATGATTTTGTAAAGTCAATCAATAGTGAAGTAAATACAGCCAAATTGTTTCAAATGGGGCTAGACAGACTTTGTCAGTTTCAAAATGTAGACAGTGCCTCGGGATTGGTGTATAATAAGGCAAAACAGAATTACCAATTTATCGCTTTGGCCGGCAAAATAGATATCTCGTCGGTTGAAAATGTAGAGCTAAGCTATGAACAGATCGCACAGCGGTATATCGAAAAGGCAACGGAAGTTTTTGAAGATATTTTTGTAAAAAACGACTTCAAATTCGAAAACCTGAATAATTCGATTGATGATCTGTTTGCACCCAAATCCCTGATCTCGATTGTCATCAGGGTAGAAGGGCAGGTTCGAAGCATCATTACACTGGAAAATACGGATCATTCATATGCCTTTGATCAGCGTGATTTCAATATGATGCGAAACCTTAAAGAGCACTTGATCGGAGCCTACATCAAAACCAGTATCCTGGAAAACCTTGAAGATACACTGGCCAACCTGAAATCGACCCAGGAAGAACTGATCAGACAGGAAAAACTAGCCTCTGTGGGCCAGCTCACAAAGGGTATCGTGGACCGCATTCTTAACCCGCTCAATTACATCAATAATTTCTCTCAATCTTCGAAATCGCTTCTTACCGAAATCTCCGAGGTAACAGACAAGTACCAGGAAAGTTTCTCAGAAGACGATCAGGACGATTTTGGAAGCGGGGTGCAAATGCTCAAGAAGAATCTTGAAAAAATATACGAGCATGGCGCCAGTACGACGCGTATCGTGAAGGACATGCAGAAATTACTGAAGGGCAAATCCAACGATTTCCTGGTTACAGAACTCAACCCGTTTCTTGAAACAAAAGCAAAGTACGCTCTTCAGGAGGTCCTTAACGAATACAAAGGAAGCAATGTTCAGCTCACGTTTGAACTATACCCGATCTCGGTGAAAGTGAGTTTGCTACCATACGAATTCTCCGAAGTAATTCATAACCTGATCAGCAATGCATGTTATGCAGTAATTGAGAAGGAAAAGCTGGTGAAAAATTATGTACCGGAGGTTTTGGTCAAAACTTCGCGCACCAAGGACGGGATCATTATTCGATTTCGTGATAACGGAAAAGGCATTCCACAGAAGGAGATCGAGCAAATATTCAGTCCGTTCTTCACAACAAAACCCACTTCAAAGGGAACGGGGCTGGGCTTGTACATGAGCAAAGATATCGTGGAGTATCACCGGGGAAAAATGTCTATCAATTCAAAGGATGGAGAATTTACGGAGATTGAAATTTTCTTCCCGGTAGTCAAATAGAAATCAATAAACCAGACCAACCAGCATAACTAACAAATCAAATGGAGCCATGTTCAAATAATTCTTCTGATACTAGCGTGACGCATGGCGTTCATCCGGATGTGGAGATACTCAATCAGGCGATTATCGAGTATCAGCAGAAGATAACGGATCTGAGCAGATTAGCTGATATCGGCCAGTTGAGTGCCGGTATTCTACATGAAATTAAAAATCCGGTTAGTTTCGTCAATAATTTTTCGCGCCTCTCTCAGGGGCTGATCACCGAGCTTAAAGACATTGCCGAAAAAGCACCGGAGGATCTTACTGAGGACGATAAAGCTGATCAGAAAGATATTCTCGAATCATTAACGATGAATTTGCAGAAGATCAATGAAAATGGCAAGCGGATTGAAAGGATTATTCAGGGTATGCTGTCTCAGACGAGAACCGACGCGCCGACCCTTGAGCCTACCGATCTGAACCAGTTGCTGGACGAGTTCAGTAAACTGGCCTACCAGGGTGCAAGAGCCGAAGATCAAAGCTTTAATGTTACCCTCAAATACAACCTTGATCCTGACGTGAAGGAAGTTAATATTTCACGTGGGGAGCTTGGAAGGGTGATTTTGAATCTGGTAAATAATTCGTGCTATGCTGTAAATGAAAAGGTGAAGCGTGGCATCGCCGGGTATGTTCCGACCATCACTATTTCAACAAAAAGGGCTGGTAGCCAGGTCGAAATTCGTGTCCAGGATAATGGGATTGGTATACAGGAAGATCTCGTTGCCAAATTATTTCTTCCTTTTTTTACCACGAAACCACATGGAAAGGGTACCGGGTTGGGACTTTCACTGACGTACAGCAGCATTGTAGATACCCATAAAGGCACGATTGAAGTACAATCAGTGCTGAATGAGAAAACGGAATTCTTGATTGTAATTCCTGCATAAGAAATTAGTTCAAAAGAAATATTAAAACCTCAAAACAATGGCTATCAGGATATTAAGCGTAGATGATGAACAGGATATGGAGATGTTAATTCTTCAGTTATTCCGTAAACAAATCAGAGATAAAAAGTATGAATTTGTTTTTGCGAACAACGGAATTGAAGCTTTGGAGCGACTGGAAGAATCCAAGGATATCACACTTATACTGTCGGACATCAATATGCCTGGCATGGACGGACTTACTTTTCTGGCTCATATCAATGAAAAGCAAAATCCATTACTGAAGGCCATCATGGTTTCCGCATATGGCGATATGGACAACATCCGCACTGCAATGAACCGTGGTGCCTTCGACTTCGTTACCAAACCCGTGAATTTTGAAGATCTTGAAATCACGATCTCGAAGACCGTAGAACATATTGAAATGCTCACCAGTCTTGAAAAAGGCAGGGAACAACTGATCGCGATTCAAAACGATCTAAGTGTTGCTAAAGAAATTCAGCTATCGATGCTTCCCAAAACAGTCCCGGCTGCAATCGGAAAAGCGGGTATTGACCTGAACGCATTTCTGCAACCCGCCAAGGCAGTTGGAGGCGACCTGTATGATTACTTTATGATGGATTCGGAACACCTGTTTTTCATGATCGGCGACGTTTCCGACAAGGGTGTTCCCGCTGCACTGTTTATGGCCATCACGAAAGCAATTTTCAAGAGTCAGTTTTCAAACCGGAACGGTGACACGATCTGTGAAAAAGTGAGAATAGTCAACGAATTCCTGAGCGAGGATAACTCATCGTTTATGTTTGTAACTGCTTTTGTGTGCATACTAAACGTGAAAACGGGCGTGGTCGAATATGTCGATGCAGGACACGAACCACCAATTATTATCAGAGCCAATGGTACCACAGAGCTCGTTAAGAAAGAAGGAGGAATGGCACTGTGCTTTGACAACACATTTGAATACACCTCCAAAAAGCTTACACTGAATCCGGGAGATAAATTTGTCCTTTATACCGATGGCGTAACGGATGCCAATAACCTTGCAGGTGCGAGGTACGGCCTGCAGTATTTACAGGATTTTTTCACAACGGGAGAAGGATCCGAGCAAAAGACTGCAAAGGAAATGAATGAAGTTACTTTATCCAGTCTGGTGGATTTCATTGGTGCTGCTACGCAGTTCGATGACATCACGATGTTGTCACTGAGTTATCTGGGCCATCCGGCTTAAGGCAAAGGGTAAAGGGTTTTTGGGGAAAGGGGCTTCGAAGGGAGGCCCCTTTCTTGTATATGGTAAAGGCAGACTTTTTCAGTTCAGAAAGATCCAGCGAAATATTTCAACGCTAATATAAGCTGGCTATGGGCTGGTTTCGATGTAAGGCAAGTCTGTAGTTGTCGTGATAACGTTGCTGCAGTTCGGTCCAGCATAGTGAATCCATGACTTGCTTTGGTAAACTTGTCCGTGGAACAAACTGATCTTTTTTGATAATTTCGGTGAATTTGTACAAAGCGTTTGTTAACTGGATCGTCGCTTCTTCGTCGTTCTGATATCTCCTGTCGATGATATCCATTTCGTGATCTTCATATCGGCGGAGGTTTGCTTTCACAAATCGCCCGAAACCCGACGTATTGCTTGTGATCAAGGGTGTTCCCTGTAGTGCGGTTTCCATAGCAGCGTTACCCCAGGGCTCATAGAGTGATGGGAAAATCCCAAGGTTGCAGCCTCGCACGAATTCAAGATAGTCCATTCCAAACAGCGATTTCGTGCGCTCTATAAAGTCGGGATGATAGACGACTTTTACCCGATTGTGCTTATTGTTGTCGAGTCCGGCCATTTTAGTAAACCCCGTGATCTCGTCCTCATTCACGAGCTGGTGAGTTGTAACCGGTGGAAGCCCTTCTTTTTTAAAATTTGAAATCGCTTGTCGCCAGGTAACCAGCAGCTCTTCGTCTACAAGCTGATTCAAATCCGGCATTTTGTGGCGATGCGCTGTCCCGGTAACATTTGAGTAAATTTTAGGACCAAGTCTGGCGCTGATGTCTTTACAAATCTTATTTAAGTCCTGAAATCTTTTTCGCGCTTCAAGAACCTCCGACCTGATATGGTGAAAAGGTTGCTTTGAAACGATAAATAGGACAATGGTGAGGTCCGTATTGTCATGCATAAGCATTCCGTTCAGGCGGGCCATTGCTTCAAGCGTAATATCGAACCCTTTATTGCGATATTCATATCTTCCGGAAGTAAAGAAATAGAGCGTTCTTTCTGTTTTGACCGGATAGTTCGGTGTGAAAAATGCCTTTACAAACGAGTCTATTTTTTCACGATTCTCCTGATGCTCGATAAATGCTTCATGGCCCACACCGGGCTTCCTGTGAATGCCGTTGTGAATAATACTGTCGGAGGTTCTCTCAAAAAACACCTCGCACTCACGTGCTGTCGCTTCGCTATTTGTTACCAGCACGTGTGCATTTCGGGCGACGGATCTTTCTATTGCTACTTTTGACTCAACATTATATTGCCGTGCTTTCTCGCGCCAGTTGAATGTATTGAGATTGTCAAAATATTGATCTTCATTCGGGGCCAAATAACGTCCTAAAACGGTGGCGTGGGTGGTGAAAACAGTTGCGAGCCTCACTTTTTCTCTGATCAGTTCGGGGAGGCTACTTGCGGACATCCATTCGTGATAGTGGGCTACGACATCCTGGCTGATATCTGTTCTTTCGACTAATTCGGTAAGTAAAAGCCTCACAACTTCCCCAAATCCGAGAATCTGGTCCACCATTTTGTCCTCGGTAATTGTATTGATCTGATGATTGCACCAAAGACGGGCCTTTACCTCGTTTAGCTTATTATGATCTATAAATGGGTCGACGAGAATGACGCGTGGCCGGGAGTCGTCGAGCAGCCAATATCCATAGTGTACACCGAAACCCTGGTTTCTGAGGCTTGCAAGGGTTGCAGCCAGAGGGCAGTCACCCACATCATTGATCGCTCTGAAATCCAGCCGTGCTTTTTCCGGGAAATAGGGGCCTATGAGAAAATAATTTTCTCCGTAGGTATCCAGCATAGTAGGAATCTTCGATTTGATAAAGGTGAATATTCCTCCGATTTGATTGCATACTTCCCAGGCAATCTCAAACAGAACGCTATTCGGTTTCAATTTTCGTTGAGAGTGGGATGATAAAAATGTTTCATAACATCAAGCGTTGAACTTGTAGAAAAAGCACTACTGTCAGGTAGGATTTTCCAATTAAAATTAATCACATTAACCAGGCAAGCTGAAATAGAAATAGCAAAACCGAAAAATCAGAACGTAAAACCGCTAAAAGGGGAGTTGAGGCAATTGGGAATTTCGAAGTGGGCTCTTTAGGCACCGCAGTGATCCATTTCGTATTCTTCTGCGAGAAAAGGATTGATTTTTTTTTGGTGGATTTGGAATGTAATAGAAAAGCTAAACCCGCCTTATTAAATCTTCGCGTTTGTCATCTACAAGGCATAGTTCAAAAATTTCTTTACCTTGTCATACTTATTTTTTAAGGAAATCAAATGGCTCATTCTCGTAATCGGGCGATTTTTGAAAATGAGAAAATACATTGTGACAAAAAGAAAATAGAAATCAGATGAAGAAGATTTACCTCGGTTGGCTCATTGCAGTTCTGATTTGCAACGCAACCACCTCCATCTCGCAGTCACCAAATATCACCCGCATTGACCCTTCCAACTGGTGGACGGGAATGAAAACGCAGAATCTACAATTGCTCGTTTACGGCCAGGATGCCGGTTTACTTTCGTACAGCATCACTTACCCAGGCGTGAAACTCGTCAAAACCAACAGCGTTGAAAACCATAATTATGCTTTTCTGGATCTGAAAATTGACAACACTGCGAGGCCGGGAACCATTAAAATTATCGGTAAGAAAGGTGGGCAGACAGTCACACGTTCCTATGAATTGAAAGCGCGTACAAAGGAAGCCAAAGGTACGGGTGTGTCATCCGCAGACCTCATATACCTGATCATGCCTGACCGATTCGCGAACGGAGATACGTCCAATGATAAATTTGCACACATGGCTGATGCCGATGCAGATACGAAAAATCCCTATCTGCGCCACGGTGGAGACTTTAAAGGAATTGAAGATCATCTGGATTACTTGCAAGAGCTAGGAGTCACGACACTATGGTTGACACCTGTGATCGAAAATGATGAAAAATTGAAAAAGGAAGGCCTGGACAGAATGCAGGCAGGCTATCACGGATATCATTTCACAGACCATTATTTGATCGATAAGCGTTTTGGCGGCAACGAAGCTTACGTCAAATTTGCAAAGACGCTTCATCAACGAGGGATGAAACTGGTTCAGGATGCTGTCTACAACCATGTAAGTGATGACCATTGGTTTATAAAAGATCTCCCCTCGAAAGACTGGTTGAATAATTGGCCGTCTTACACAGGAAGTTCGCACAAAGAACAAGCTCTCATTGACCCTTACAGTGCTGCAACGGATAGAAATGTTCTTTTGGACGGGTGGTTCACACCATTTTTACCGGATCTGAATCAACGAAATCCTTTCCTCGCCAATTATCTGATCCAACATGCAATCTGGTCAACGGAAATGTTCAGTCTGGATGCCTGGCGCATTGATACCTATAAATACAACGATCAGGCCTTCATGAACCGGTGCAATCAGGCGCTGATGAATGAGTATCCCAATATTCACCTTTTCGGGGAATCCGTGGTCAACAATCCGTTGGGCCTTTCCTACTTTGTAAAGAGTGAGGTTGAATTTCCGTTTAAAAGCAATCTGCCGGGCACACTCGATTTTCCCTTGAATTATGCAATCAATGATGCCCTCAAACAGAAATTTGGCTGGGATGAAGGTGTCAGTCGATTGTACCAGACGTTGGCCCAGGATGCCGTTTACGCAAATCCAATGAAAATGGTCACCTCACTCGATAACCATGATATGGACAGATATCTTTCCGTAATCGGTGACGATCTGGAAAATTATAAGATGGGCGTTACCTGGCTACTGACCACACGCGGTATTCCATCATGGTATTACGGAACCGAAATCCTGATGAAAAATTTCAAAGACCCAACAGATGCAGAAGTTCGCAGGGATTTTCCAGGCGGCTTTGCCGATGCAGAGGAAAATAAATTCGTCGCTGCTGGGAGAAGCAAACGAGAAAACGATGCTTTTGATTATGTTAAAAAGCTGGCCAGTTATCGCAAATTAACGCCGGCTCTTCATTCTGGCAAACTAATGCAATACGCTCCTCAGGACGGAACTTATGTATACTTTCGGTACAATCTTACCAAAACGATTATGGTCGTTACCAATTCGTTAGACAAAGAGGTTGCACTGGATACCGCCCGGTTTCGGGAACGTATTCAAGGTTTTTCGGCGGCAATGAATGTAGTTACCTAAGAACGTCTAGGCAACATTTCTACGCTAAAGCTACCAGCGAGGACAGCCCTTGTTCTAGAGCTTACAAAATAGACGTCTTTCCCCAGATTCACTTGCGATGGGCTTTCAAGATGGGTTGTCGGTTGAACCCCTCGTCTATAAAGCAAATTTACCGTTCATGTATTTTTCAGGCTCAAGAAGGCTTTGACTACTGTATATTGCATAGTACCTTGTGAAACAATATTTATTAGCCATCATGAAAAATACATTTAAGCTTACCGCTATTTTCTTTGCAGCAACAATTTTCTTTTCATGCCATCTTAACGGAGACATCAGCATTAAGGTCTCCGATTCGGATGACGAATACAAATTTGTAGCTCATTTCGACAAAAGCAGGACAAGAGACGTTCAACGATTTATTAATATAAGCATCAGGCCCAACGGTCTTTTTTCCGGCGAAGATGACCGATTGAATGTAGATACTAAATTACAGGATGGCACGGCCTTCAAAGTACAGGAATCGCCTGGTGAGCTGACGATCAAAATCGACAAGGAAGACAATTCTGTTGCTTCTGTGCAAAGAATACGGAAAATGTGTGAAGGGATCAAAAAAGTATTGGCGGATTAAATAAAATGCAACCCAATCAATGTAACGTTCTGCTCACGCATCTAGGTTGTCGGTTACTTATTTTTTGTATCTCAGCAGGTCCATGCAACAATTTCGCTAATAATAGCATCTATGATCAAATTGGGAACGTTTTTGGAAAAATCAGATGATACAGTCATGACAGGTCAACAGATATTTGATAAACTCCAATGGGCCGCACATATATACGGGCCCGGTTCGGTAGAATTTCTTTACGGTAACTTGCTGTTCGAAGCACTTCGCCTGCATGGGGAGGAGCAGCTTTTTCCTCTGCTTGAGGAAGCTGAAATGACCGGAAAGCGAATCGACTTGCATTATCCCGCCGGAGAAGAAGGGATTTCGGGCTTACAGAGTGCGGTTTTGATTTTGCGCTAAGCGTACTTACATTACGTCGGTAACCTAACGAGGCAAAATTGACATTTCAAAAAGGCCCTCGTTTCACCAAGACTACCTACAAATTCAGCAGTGTTTTTCGATCAAACTTTCCAAAATTTCAACGCAGTGAAGTAGTTCTTCGGTTGTAGATGATGCAAATCCGAGCCTGGTGGCATTGCTTATTGCTGGGTTTTTATTGAAACCAAATCCTTTCGAAAAAAAGAGATCCTTGTCTAACGCGAGTTTTGAAAGGACAGATAGGTCAATCTCAGGATTGAATTTTGCCCATACTGCCATACCTCCTTCCGGAATTTCAAAGTCCAGATATTTTCCCAGTCGTGCTTGAAGTAATTCACAAAATACATCCCGGCGCTCGCGGTATAGCCGGAGTGATTTTCTCAGGTGCCTTTGTATAACGCCATTTTTAAGCAATTCGGCCATGGCATTTTCAAGTGTATTGTCGCCCTGACGATCAATTATCCTCCTGAACTGTGCAAGATGGCTGATCACGTTTTCTGATCCTACCAAGTACCCAACCCGAAATGCCGGAGAAATCGTTTTCGTAAAGGAGCCGCAATACAAAACCATACCGGCCTGATCAGCACCTGCGAGCGGCAAAAGCGGTTTGCTCTGATAGTGGAAATCGTAGTCGTAATCGTCTTCAAAGATGATAAATCCATACCTTTCAGCCAGGGATAGCAATCGAATTCGCCTATCTGCCCGCAGAACGGCGGTCGTTGGGTAATGATGGTGAGAGGTAAGGTACACCAGTCTGACCGGGTGCATAGTGCAAAGCTGCTCCAATGCGTCCAGATCGATACCGTTCTCATCGGCAGGAATTGTGTGAATATTGGTTTCTGCCTGCATAAAATTCATGTGTGCGCCGGACCAGCCCATCTCAGCCATGATTACATGATCTCCTTTTTGGAGCAAGGTATTACTTGCCAGGAATAGTCCCATGATCGTTCCCCGGGTAATGAGAATGTTGTCCGGTGTGGTGCGTAATCCACGGGTTTCATTCAAATACAATGAAAGTTCCTGACGAAGCGCAAGCGAGCCAAGCGTGTCACCATACCCCAGTCTCACATATGGATTTCCAAGCAAAAGTTGCGTTCGATAAGCGCGCGAAATCTCTTCCAGAGGTGCCAGTCTCGCATCCGGAAAGCCATCGTCCAGGTGATATCTGGCAGTTGATTTCAAAACCTCGCGATGCAGATGAGGAGCTGAGCGTATCGCAAAACCGGCGGTCTTGGCAGGATTTAGTTGGACATGACGAGCTCTATCAAACTGTTGTGGTTTTATCTCTGGCAAATTTTTCGAGATAAACGTACCACGTCCCGTATGGCTTTCCAGCCAGCCTTGCGAGAGTAGTTCGTCATAAGCCTGGACAATGGTCTTCCGGTGTACCGAAAGCGATTCCGCCAGGAACCGCGTACTCGGCAGTCTTTGTCCGGATTGTAAAGTGCCGTTCCTGATGAGCCCCATCAATTGGTTTGAAATTTGCAGATATACAGGTTGGCTATTTGATTTGTCGTATTTGAGTAACGCGAAGATTGGAAGTACCATGAATTGGACTAGTTAATTTTGTCCAAATTTAAGGTTTTTTTAGGGCCAATTTTTGCAATTTTTTCGAACCGTTTATGTACGGAGGCAGAGATTATTCAGCTTTAACAATGAGGTGTTCCAAAAGTTATTTCACTTGATTTCATTCTCTATGTATAATAATTGTATCTGTGAAACTGAGCCTACTGGTACGCAGTTCGACATTTGCGGCATGAGTTGTAGCTGCGTAACAAATTTGGTTTAATTACACCGTAGATTTTAGCGCACAAACCCTGATTTGTTATGAATTTAACTACGCATTTTTGGGATAGCGTCCGCTGTAAACGGCTTAAGTTTTATTTGGTGATCTGGAATTTTAAATAAGCCTTATTTGTCCTAATTCTCTAAAATTTATAGTAAAAAGAGGATTGCGTTTCAAAACACTGGTATGAAAATTGTTAACTTACATGTCAGTTTCACGTGTTTAATAATACATAAACTTATTCAGCGAAGATGAAAAAAAATGAAATTACCAAAGGACTGTTTTTGACTGTCATTGCCATGATGATGTCTACAATACTTTTTGCTCAGGGAGATAAGGCCAGCCGTCCAAGCCCGCCAGAGACGGCGTCAGGAAAAGTAGGAGGCGCTACGATTACAATAACTTATAGCAGCCCTGCGGTAAAGGGAAGAAAAATTTTCGGTGAGTTGGTGCCTTATGATAAGGTATGGCGTGCTGGTGCCAATGAAGCAACTATTTTTGAAACGGACAAGGCCATTAAAGTGGGTGGTAAAGCGGTTCCGGCAGGCAAGTACAGCTTATACATGCTTCCGACGGCGGGTGAATGGACCATTATCATTAACTCGGAAACGGGGCAGTGGGGTATAAAGCGTGGTGGCGACACAACCCGTGACCCTGCAAAGGACGTTGCCACAACGATGGTAAAACCTGGTAAAGCCAGTGAAATGAACGAGCGTCTGGTTTATAAAGTGACATCCAAAGGGTTTTCAATGGCCTGGGATAATACAGAGGTTTCGGTTCCTGTGAAGTAAGGTTAAAAATTAAATATTTGATTGAGCCGTAACGAGGTAAACCTTTGTTACGGCTTTTTTATGTTTGACAGACATATTCTGCTCGCTGTTGTTAAAGAACGTTAAGGAGTCCTCTATCCTCCATTCTGTTAACATTTTTTACGAGTTCTCAGTCCTTCCCGCACGACAGGGTTAGATAGTTTTGGATTTTGAAATCTATGGATTCTTTGATCAGCAAGCTGCGGGTAAATCGCAGTCCGGCTAATCATCTTATGCAAGCCAGATCACTCTAAACCAAAACGATTAACATGATTGATTTTAAACGCGCCAACAACCTGACCGGCTGGGTTATATTTGCCATAGCCTTCACTACCTATGCGCTCACGATTGAAAGAACGGCGAGCTTCTGGGATTGCGGAGAATTTATCGCCTGTGCTTTCAAATTACAGGTTCCTCATCCCCCTGGTGCGCCGCTTTTTCTGCTTCTGGGGAGATTGTTTTCCTTATTTGCATTTGGTGATCTGACGCAAATCGCTTTCTGGGTCAATATGCTCTCTGTTGTAAGCAGTTCTTTTACAATCCTTTTTCTTTTCTTCACCATTTCGTTGCTGGCTCGCAAAGTCATCGGTAGACGCGATAGCGAACTTGCCAATGCTGACGCGATTTTGGTGCTTGGCTCGGCAGCTGTCGGTTCACTTGCATATACCTGGTCAGACTCTTTTTGGTTTTCAGCGGTTGAGGCGGAGGTATATGGTCTGTCTTCCTTTTTTACCGCAATTGTGATCTGGGCTGTTTTCAAATGGGAGCGACTAGGGGAGGGTTCGGCAGCTAACAGATGGTTGATTTTTATCGCCTATCTGGTTGGGCTTTCGATTGGTGTTCATTTGCTCAATCTGGTCACAATTCCTGCCCTTGCCCTGGTTTATTATTTCAAAAAATTTCCGAAGCCGGGCGTATGGGGTGGCATATTCGCTTTTTTTGTAGGGTTGGGCGTACTGGGAATTGTTGATTCGGGAATTATTCCAGGCCTGCCGGGTATAGCTGGCAAGTTTGAGATTTTCTTTGTCAATTCGCTGGGTTTCCCTTTCAAGTCAGGTATAATATTCTTTGTTTCAGCATTAATAGGAGCGCTTATCTGGGCTTTGAGATATACGCATCAGAGGGAAAAGGTGCTGCTCAACACGGTTTTACTTTCTTTTACATTTGTCCTGATTGGTTACGCGTCCTACATTTTGGTTCTGGTGCGATCGGAATATAATCCTCCCATTAACGAGAATCATCCCAGTGACGTTCTAAGTTTTGTGTCCTACTTGAAACGCGAACAATACGGCAGCCGGCCTCTTTTATACGGCCCTTCTTTTTCGTCCCGCCCCATTAGCCAGAAGCGTGGCGCACCCGTCTACCAAAAGAAAGCTGGACAGTATGTGATCACCGATTATCGGCAGGAGTATGAATATGAGGCGGGCAGTAGCATGCTTTTTCCCCGAATGTGGAGTGCCCAGCCAGGTCATCCGCAATTGTACAGCCAAATGACCGGAGTAAATTCGGGGCAAAGGCCGACTATGTTTCAAAACATATCGTTTCTGTTTTCACACCAGATCGGACACATGTACTGGCGGTATTTTCTTTGGAATTTCTCTGGTCGGATAAGCGACCGTGAAGGTGCGGGTAATTTGGTTCCCTGGGATGTTATTAAAAAATTTCCGTCGTCGATCCTTAGAAATAAGGGGCATAACAATTTTTACATGCTTCCATTTATACTGGGCCTTTTGGGAATTGTTGTCACTTATTTCAGGCGTAAAAGAGATCTTCTTGTGTTGTCTCTGCTTTTCATTCTGACCGGTGTTGCGTTGGTGATTTATCTGAATTCCCCGCCCGTAGAGCCACGTGAAAGAGACTATATCTATGTAGGATCGTTTTATATTTTCTGTATATGGATTGGTTTGGGTGTCATTGCGGTTGCTGAGGGTTTACAGCGAATGATTGTTAAGCCCCAAATTCGTGCCGCGTTGGCAACAGTCGTAAGCCTTTTGGTACCCATTGTCATGATTGCAAAGGGTTGGGATAATCATGATCGGAGCAATCGCTACCATTCCGTAGACTTTGCGAGAAACCTGTTAAGCTCCTGTGCGCCAAATGCCATATTATTTACTGGTGGAGATAACGATACCTTTCCGCTTTGGTATGTTCAGGAAGTAGAAGGTTTCCGAACCGATGTAAGGGTGTGCGTGCAGACATATCTTGGAGCGGACTGGTATATTCAACAACTCAAGCGCAAGGTAAACAAGTCGGACGCCCTTCCGTTTTCCCTGGATACCAACAACTATGCGTCGGGCAAAAATGAATACATCCCATTTTATGAAATTCCAAGTGTTAAGAGTGGTATTAACCTCAAAGAGTTTCTTGAACTGGTAAAACAGGACAACAAGGCGATTCAGGTACCACTCACGAGCGGTGACATGACTTCCATATTGCCTTCCTCTATTTTATTCATGCCCGTTGATGTTGACGCAGTCAAGAAGATGAACATAATCAATAACAATTTGAGATCATTTGTCACCGACTCCATCAGCTGGACAATAGGGAAGGAGGATTTGTACAAAAGTGATCTGGTTATGTTGGATATTATTGCTTCGAACAACTGGAAGAGGCCTGTCTATTTCTCTTCCACCATGGGCAATTCCAACAATTTGGGTTTAAAAGAATATCTGCAGCTGGAAGGTTATACCTATCGCTTATTGCCTGTAAAAGTGCCGGGAGCGACCGATGGATACGTGAATAGTGAGATCATGTATGATAATATGATGAATAAAATGGCTTGGCGTGAATTGGCTAATCCCCAAACCTATTATGATGATTCTTATCTTGGAGCGCCAGTTGCGTCTGCGAGGATTGCTTTTCTAAGGCTTGCAGGTCAGCTTATGGCAGAGAACAAACCAGCCAAAGCAAAAAAGGTGGTTGACAAAGCCCTTGCAGTTATGCCAGACGACACCATACCCTTTGATCGGATCTCCACAGGATTCGTCGGATTATTGTTTGATCTTGGTGAAAATGCGAAGGCATTGGATACGGCTAAGACAATGGCAATCCGTTCAGATGAAAATCTAACATTCGCAGAAGAGAACGATTCCCCCCGTAGTCAGGATGTGAATGTGGACCTGTTCATTCTTCAATCAATTGTTCAGGAATGTCAGCGCGCGAAGCAGGATGCTGTGGCAAAAAAATACGAGGCTATTTTTGAAAAGCATCTTTTGGCCTTTGGAATAAATTAGCGTCCACAACTCTAGGTGCCGTAAAGCAGGAAAAACAGAAATCACAGATGATTTTCGAAAAACTTTTGTCACTTGAAAATCATCCGTGATCCTGAAAGCCAATCATTCTTCCTGCGAAAAGATCAAAGCCGTGTAAGGCGGAATATGCATCGAAACATGCACTGGCATATTATCATATTCGCCGTCCATCGTTTCTAAATCAGTTGCTGCCATATTGGAGAATTCCGGATCGTACTTCGCCTGATCTGTGTTGAGACGGAGATGCCATTTTCCTGCCCTGGGAAATCCAACTTTATAATCTTCAAAAGTATCGATTGAAAGATTGAGAGCCACGACAACGCTATCCTTGGGGCCACCGTCCTGCCACCTATGCATGACAAGTATCTTCTTTTCGTTGTCCTCCCTGATAATTTTCACCTCCTGACCTTGCAGTCCACGGGTTACGCCAAACCAGTTTCTCCGTAAATGGATAATATCGCGGTGCAGGTCCGCAAACCCGCTGAATTTTTCCAGACGTGTCCAGTCAATGGGATCATTATCGGAAAACCATTTGTCTTCCAGCAGCGGCTGCCCCTGAAAAATCATCGGTATCCCTGGCGAGGTCATCACCAGAACTACACCCAAAGCCGCACGTTTTTTGGAATACCAGTTATTGACATCTCCATTTGCAATTTCCTCGGCAACTCTCGCCTGCCCATTGGATATTTCGTCGTGAGATTCGGTGTAAATTATCCGTTGAAAAGCATCCAGATTGTATTTGTGCCGAATCACCCGCGCGAGGCCTGCAATATTCCGATCCTGGTCATTGGTGGTAATGATTACATCTCTTACTGCGTGTACAAACTTTGCATCCCATTGCGAGCCATAGCCAAGTCCGCCATGTTCGACTGAGTTGGTGATGAAGTCCAGGGAATGCATGTCCTCTGCGATGGTAATACGATTCGGAAATAGGGTTGAAATGTCCCTGTTGATTCCCTGCATAAGCGTTATTCCTTCCTGCAGATCGTTACCTGGATTACCATCGGCCTTCACATTCCTTATATAAGGTACCATATCCATTCTTAGTCCATCCACACGGAAATCCCTAAGCCACATCATTGCATTTTCATGAATGTAATCTCTTACTTCACTTCGTCCATAGTCTGGCCGGGTTTTTCCCCAAGGCGTTTCGGCCTTCCAGTCATTGTAGAAATAGATTCCGCCGCTGTCGTTTTCCTGCCAACCGTCAAATTGCCAAAGGTCCATATCTGACGGCCCAAAATGATTGTAGACGACATCAAGAATAACGGCTATTCCAGCTTCGTGAGCAGCTTTAACAAAAGCTTTAAGTCCGTCTGGTCCGCCATAATCGGATTCAATCGAAAATGGATTTGCGGGATTATATCCCCATGACCGGGATCCTGCAAACTCAGAACAGGGCATTAATTCAACAGCATTAATACCCAGGCCTTTCAAATACTCGAGTTTTTCAATAGCTGTATACAGGGTTCCCACTTCATCTGCGCTTTTTGCATTGAACGTGCCCACATGCAATTCGTAAATCACGAGCTCCGGCCAGGAAGGTATTGTAAAGCCATCGTCCTGCCAGTCAAAGTCTGAATGATTATAAACGATGCTATTTCCGGCGGAATTTGTCATTTTTAACGCATAGGGATCATTTCTAAGCAGATCGCCTGAGTGAGTCCTCAGATGGAACTTGTATTCGTCCCCGGCTTTTGCATTGGTCAATAAAGCGCCCCAATGCCCGTTTTCCTCTTCTATCAATGGATTTGCGTCTGAATTCCATTCATTGAAGCTTCCAATTACCGATACGCTTTCCGCGTGCGGTGCCCACACGCGAAAGAAAACAGCATCGTCATGACATTTGGCTCCCATGCCATTAAATTTTTGTACTGTTTCGGAGTCAGAGTCAATTATTTTTTCCATAGTAAGCTTTGAAGATTATGATTAGTTTTGATGCCGAAATAAATTTTAACGTATAATCAAAATTTGTGCCAGTTTTGACTATACTTTATTTTCAGGAACAAAGAATAGTTACATTTCTCATCAACGCTCTTAATAACTTATGCTTCTCTCAAAAGAAGATGACAGAATATGCACGCTTGCATTGGTTCACACGCCAGGAGTGGGCTCGGTTACCGTCCGCCAACTGATTAGTTACTGTGGCGGTGCGAGCAATGTATTTCAGGCTGATTTTAGAAAACTGATTAAAATTCCCGGTATCGGTGAAAAGGTGGTTCGGGAAATTCTTAAAAAGGATAAAATTGACTTTGCCGAAAAAGAACTTTTGAATTGTGAAAAGGAAAGTGCAAAACTTCATTTTTATACGGACACCAATTACCCGTCCCGCTTAAAGACGCTCTACGATGCACCGGTAGTCCTTTATTCCCAAGGTAATTTTGATTACAATAACCCGCGAACGGTAGGGATAGTAGGTACTCGTGAAATTAGTGAATACGGTAAGGCTGTCACGGAAACAATCGTGAGAGAACTTGTACCATTTCAACCGCTGATAGTAAGTGGACTGGCTTACGGAGTAGATATTACCGCGCACAGGGCTTCTCTGAAAAATGAATTGCCGACGATTGGGGTTATGGCGGGAGGTTTAAACGCCATTTATCCCTCAGCGCATAAAAAGACGTCCAGAGAAATGATGGAACATGGCGGTCTTGTCACGGAAAATGCAATGGCTACCAAGCCTGAGTTTATGCGGTTTCCAGCGAGGAACAGGATCATCGCCGGCCTCAGTGATGTCACGATTGTGGTGGAATCAGCGTCAAAAGGCGGGAGTCTGATTACCGCGGAGTTTGCTCAGAATTATCATAGAGAGGTATTTGCCGTTCCTGGCAGTCTTAATAGTCCCCATTCCGAAGGGTGCAACCAATTGATACGAGATCAAAAGGCTGTTATTTTTACCTCGGTAAAAGATATGGCAGCATCAATAGGGTGGCATCTTTCTTCTGCTGCCGATGAGTCAAATGATCGTACCAAAATGCAAAACCAGACGGCGCCAATCAATTTTGACGGATTTACACACGACGAAGGACAGGTTTTGTCACTTCTGAAAAAAAATGGATCTATGCAGGTTGATGAATTGTCGTGGCAAAGTGGGATGCATTTCAATAAACTGGCCAATTTGCTCTTGAACCTGGAATTCCAGGGTATGGTAAGGTCGCTGCCAGGAAAGAAATACGCACTAATTTAGATGTTTGCAGTTTGATATATGAATGAAAGTACAATTCAATTAATAAAAAGGGGGGAGGGGTTGACGATAGAATTTAAGCGTACAATTGATCGTGCTTTCAAAATTGCAAAAACGATTGCTTCTTTTGCAAATACATCAGGCGGCGTGTTGCTTATAGGAGTAGGAGACAATGGAGAAATTTTGGGCATTGAATCCGAGCTCCATGAGTTGCAGAAATTAGAAAAAGCGGCAAGTCAGCTCATGGAAAAGCCGATCATCCCTCAATTTAAAATGCAGACCATTGATGGTAAGAAGCTTTTACTGATTGAAATAGCGGAGAGTACCGAAAAGCCTCATTTTGCTTTAAATGAGAAAAATGAGCGAATCATTTACATCCGTGTAAAGGACAAGAGTGTTCCCATACCGAAGTTGCTGATTCAAAGTGATATAAAGCAAGATTTGTCAAAGCTTTTGAGCTCCCGGCACGTAAAAACGCTCATTAATTTTCTTCGGGAAAATGATTTCATAACCGTTAAGATGTACGCCAACATGATCAATATTTCGGATAAACGTTCGGCCCGTATGTTGAACGACCTCTCGGAAAAACAGGTACTTATTAAGATGCTGAAAGCCAAGACAGAGATTTTTAGCCTGAAGCTGAAGGAGTGAGAAAAATACGAAATGTAAGCCGGGTGGCCGGATCCATGTGAAATGGAAAATGAATAGGGAAGACGGTTTCGTTTTTTGAGACACGGTTTGCCAGAAATCGTTGTCTTTCAGGTAAAGAAAGAGCCGGAAGATAAGGAGAATTGTTAAACTCTCCTGACTTCCGGCTCTTAGCGATGATTCAATTTGTTTGGCACAAATGGGGCTGCCAAATTGCTTATTCTATTCCTACAAGTTCCAGCTCGAAGATCAAATCCTGACCAGCCAACGGGTGGTTTCCATCAAGTATAATATACTCATCGGCAACCTCTTTGATGACGACTTGCATGACCTGTCCGTTTCCTTCTTGGTGCATGTTCAAAGTCTCTCCAACCACAAGAGGAATCTCGGCTGGAATTTGATTTCGCGGAAACTCAATGATCATTTCCTCGTTTACAGGCCCGTATGCCTCCATATTCGGGATATGAACTGTTTTTTTATCGCCCACTGCCATGCCAGTAACACCATCATCAAAACCTTTGATAACCATTCCGCTACCCAATTCAAACGACAAAGGCTCGCGGCCTTCGGATGAATCAAAAAGTTGTCCATCCGGCAAGGTGCCTTTGTAATGAACGAGAACTGTATTTCCTGCCTGCGCCTGCTTCATATGTAAATTGATTTTTAGATGCTTTATATTACACTCCCTTGTTCTAAGTTGAAGACCTTGATTCTATTTTAAGTAAAAAGTTATGGTCTTCAATATTAGTAAGCTCTCGCAAACACAACTCTTCCGGTAGAAGGTTTGCCTGAATAGATGCAAACTCCTGATTCTTCATTTTGGTTCAACGGAATACAACGGATGGTTGCCTTGGTCTCTTCCTTGATTTTCTCCTCGGTTTCTGAGGTGCCATCCCAGTGTGCCAGTATAAAACCTCCTTTCGCATCCAGTACCTTATTGAATTCTTCGAACGTATCTACGCTAAAAGTATTCTCCTCACGGAATGCCAGAGCCTTGTTGTATATGGATTCCTGAATATTATCCAGAAGCGCTGATATATGGTCTACAATGCCATCAAGAGAAACTGTTTCTTTGGTTTTTGTATCTCTTCTGGCTACTTCAACGGTTCCATTTTCCAGGTCCCGAGCACCCATGGCCAATCTTACTGGTACGCCTTTCAATTCATATTCTGCAAATTTATATCCAGGCTTGTAGGCGTCGTTCTGGTCAAACTTCACGCTGATACCTAACTTTTTGAGTTGTGTAACGATGTCCTTTACCTTGTCAGCGATCTGCGCAAGCTGTTCTTCGTTTTTATAAATTGGAACGATAACAACTTGTATCGGAGCGAGTTTAGGAGGTAAGACAAGTCCTGAATCATCAGAATGGGCCATGATTAGTGCACCCATCAGTCGTGTGCTTACGCCCCAGGAAGTACCCCATACATATTCGAGTTTTCCATCTTTATCCTGAAATTTGACATCAAATGCGGTCGCAAAATTCTGTCCAAGGAAATGGGATGTTCCAGTTTGAAGGGCTTTTCCATCCTGCATCAATGCCTCAATGCAATAGGTATCCACCGCACCCGCAAATCGCTCATTGGGAGTTTTAATTCCTTTCAATACCGGCAGCGCCATCCACTCTTCTGCGAATGTTGCGTACACGTCAAGCATTTGTTTGGTCTCTGAAACCGCTTCGGCAGAAGTGGAGTGCGCTGTGTGGCCTTCCTGCCACAGAAATTCAGCAGTACGTAAAAACAGCCTGGTGCGCATTTCCCAACGAACTACATTAGCCCATTGATTGATCAGTAACGGCAGATCACGGTATGACTGGATCCAGTTTTTGTAAGTACTCCAGATCACGGTTTCCGAAGTAGGCCTCACGATCAGCTCTTCTTCAAGCTTCGCATCCGGATCAACGATCACGCCCTTTCCATTGGGATCGTTTTTTAACCTGTAGTGGGTAACCACCGCACATTCTTTTGCAAAACCTTCGACATGGGAAGCTTCCTTGCTGAGATAAGATTTTGGGATAAAAAGCGGAAAATATGCATTGGAATGGCCGGTCTCTTTGAACATATCATCCAGCGCCCGCTGCATTTTTTCCCATATAGAATACCCGTATGGTTTGATCACCATACATCCCCTCACAGCTGAATTTTCGGCTAAATCCGCTCTTTTTACTAACTCATTGTACCATTCGGAGTAATTTTCACTACGGGTAGGTAAGGCTTTACTCATTATTTGGGATTAAATTTAAATAAAAATGGAGTATTCCGGGGCTTGTAACCACCTGTTTTATCAAGTTGCAAAGATAGTTTTTTATGTTAACTTTGGAATTAATCCATCATTATTGCTGTTTCGTTGGTAGTTGTGATATGGAAAATAAGTATATTAGCGACAAACTTTAACCGTTTTAAGCCATGGTATTAAATAAAGCAAAATATTTGTCACTGATGGTGCTGGTAGGGCTGGCAGGTTGCACCACAAATCAGTACGTTACGAGGTCTGGAGGAGGATATGATGACCTTTATGGAGGGAATTCAGGGCCTTCAGTGGTTTCCAGCAGAGATGCTGATGAAGCGTTATCGAGGTCTAACAATCCTGATTACCAGCAATCTTACGCAAATACACAGGGTACAGCGGACTACTATGATGAGTCTTATCTTGCTGCAAATAGTGTAAAACGAGCAGTTTCGGGTGACGTTGGGTATAATGCCGGTTTTGCGGATGGTTACAATCAGGCTACGCGTTTTTCAAACCCATACGGTTATAACAGTGGTTATGGGTTTAATAATTATGGATCTTATTTCCCGGGTAGTGGAATGGGGCTAAACCTGATGTTTGGATTGGGTGGCGGCTTCCGGATGAGTCCTTACATGAGTTACGGGATGGGTTCGATGCTTTCTTACGGCTATTCACCATACGGTTACGGAAGTATGATGGGAATGTATGATCCATGGGGATATAATTCATATGGTTACAGTCCATACGGCTATAGCCCATTTGGATATGGGGGCTACAGTATGTTTAATAGCTATTACGGAGGTGGATATTACGGCGGAGGTTATGGTGGTGCAGTGGTTGTAGTAAATAACTACGAAAGACCCGGGCTTACCCGTACTTTTGGCCCAAGAGTTACGAGCGGCGGCAGTTCCAGAAGAAGCGATCGTTACAATGATAGCTTCGTTAACACACCCCGTACCAGCAATGATGCAGGTAGAAGTGGTAGAAGATCTGCTGAATCTATATCAGGAGCGGACTACAGTTCACCGCGTTCAAATCGCAACGTTGGTAATAGTTCAGGAAGAATGAGTGCTGGGTCTGATGGTGTAACCCGTAATTCTTCAAGAGCTTATAGTTCGAATACCGGTGACGCAAACAACACATATTATGCGCGACCAAGATCAGGTGCCAGTAACTATTCATCTGCTGATGGTGTGAACTCAGGTACATATGCTTCTCCAAGAGCTTCGCGTGGCAGTAGCTCATATAATTCATCGGGTAGTGCACCTGCTTACAGCTCGCCAGCAAGAAGCCAGTCTAATTACAGCACGGCTCCTTCCAGAAGCAGCAGCTCGTACAGCGCTCCTAGCAGAAGTTCAGAGTCGTACGGTTCACCTTCGAGAAGTAATAACTCATACAACTCGCCTGCACCTACTTACAGTGCGCCTTCGAGAAGCTATAGTGCTCCGGCAAGTAGCGGAAGTTCTTCTGGCGGCGGTGGTGGCGGTGGTCATTCATCATCATCACGCGGACCAAGATAATAAAAACTTTTGTGTGAGATTAAATATTTTGACCCTGCAAAATGTCATATTTTTGCGGGGTCTTCGTTTACTATCCAGTGATTTAAAAATTAACAACCAGCCATGAAAAAAGCGATACTTTGGATTGGATGCCTTTCCAGTCTGGCACTATCCGTTCCCGTCTCAGCACAATATGCCTCCGATATTTTTAGGTACTCAGAGATCAACCAGACCGGCTCTGCACGCTTTCAGGCGATTGGCGGAAACCATGCAGCTTTGGGCGCAGATCCAAGCGTCATCAGTGGTAACCCAGCCGGACTCGGCTTCTATAACCGTTCCGAATTTACGATTAGTCCTGCAGTTACGAATGTTTCAACCAATACTTCTTATTTAGGACAGGGTAGCAGCGCGAGCAAAGGCAATGGTAATGTAGCTCAGGCTTCTCTCGTAATAACAAGCCAACCAGGATTTCAACGTAAGTGGAAAAGAACCTCTATGGGTATCTCTTATTCCAGGCAACAATCATTTCAGAATATCTTTAATTACCGTGGAACCAACAACCGGAGCGCTTATGTGGATAAGGTTGTAGAGGACGCGAATGGGGTGGGCTGGACGGACAAGCAATACGATGATGAATATGCTGCCAATGGAAATAAGTATTATTACCTCGACGAAGCATATTTTGGCTTGCAGATGATTTATCCCACCAAATATGATGCTACAAACAAAGTGTACGGCGCTCCCTACGCCCGTGATGACAGGAACAACGCGACCAGGCAGGATGGTAGTTTTGATTCTAAGGGATCTCAGTCGCAATGGTCTATATCTTATGGAGGTAACTACGATGACAAATTGTATGTAGGCGGATCGGTTGGTTTTACAGGTGTGAAATATTCCTACACCCATTCATTACAGGACACCTACGTGAATGGAACTGTCTTCAGAAGTTCAGTATTGGATGAAGAATTTTCAGTTAGGTCCAATGGTATTAACGCGACTTTTGGGGTGATCTATAAGTTGTCACCGCTGGTTCAGCTTGGTGGTTCGATTTCGACTCCTACCTTTGCCAAAATCAGCAAAGAGACATTTAGTCAATACGTGAGCGCTGATTATATTAAGGGTTCAATTAAAAATACCCAGGGACAAGATGTCGGGCCAACCGACACAGACATAGCCCTTGTTCCAAACGATTTTCAATATTCTATGACTGGTCCGTTGAGAGGGTCGGGTGGAGCTACTTTTTTCCTTGGGAAAAGTGGATTTATTACTGGCACTGTTGAGTATGTTGGCTATGCTGGGATGAGGGCGAGCTCTTCATATTTCCAAAATAGCCAGGATAATGACGATTTTAAAAATAATACAAAGGCCGACGTAAAAGATTTGTACAAAAATGTGGTTAATGCCAGAGTTGGTGGTGAATACCGCGCAGGTGTTTTCAGGGCACGAGTAGGACTGGCGTATTTAGCCGATCCTTACAGAGAAAATTTGGACAATATCAAAAGAGATAAGGTATTATACTCGGCTGGCCTGGGTATTCGCAATGATCGTTTTTTTGCAGATATATCCGGGACTTTTTCGAGCTTCAAATCTGCTTTCACACCTTATGTGCTTAACAATCAGCAGGACTATTCTTCCGCCAGTATAGCAAATAAGACTGTAAACGCGGTTTTGACAGTAGGAGTGTTCTTCTAGAAATTGAAAAAATTGCCTTTAGGCGGGATCCAGTAATGGGTTCCGCTTTTTTATAACCGTGTTTTGATAGTCCTGAGTAGTTCACTTGCGTCTGTCTGACCCTGAATGGTTACTTCTGCCAACGAATAAAACGGCCGCCGCTGCTCGATTTTTCTCTCAATTTCCAATTCTAGTGAAGCAGCTCCTGAAAGTATTGGTCGATCATCTTTACCGTGATTTTCAATTCTCTTCACGATATCGGAAGCTGGGACATCCAAAAAAACGCTAATTCCGAGTTTTTTGATGTAGTCCATATTGTCAAAAAAACACGGTGTTCCCCCGCCGGAAGCCAATACGACGCTGCGGTTTGGGTGTATCTCCTTTAAGAGCTTGCTTTCAATCTCTCTAAAATATTCCTCTCCTTTCAAGGAAAAAATTGTGGAAATAGCCATTCCCTCACTGGTCTCTATTAACTTGTCCAGATCCACGAATCTATAACCAAGTAAGCGGGCTAATTTTTTTCCCAATGTAGATTTGCCGGAAGACATCATTCCGACAAGGATTATATTTTTCATTTGCAACTGTTGGCGTTCTAATAACAGGCCCCGTAGTTTTTCGATAGTCTTCGATTATTTCCTTGTAAGACTTTATTGGTTCTTCGAATCTCCTACTTAACCAATTCTTCGACTTTTTCGGCTGTGGGAGTGTCGTTGTAATGCCACTTCCCTTTGACGGTGCCGTCTTTTAACAACCAAATTCCAGGATTGGAACGAGATATGGTCTTCAGCACTGTAGCATCGGCGTAGTAAAAGGGAACTGAAATTTGATGCTCTTTAAGAAATTGCATGGTTTCTGCACTGCTACCAGACGTCAACACGATCGGTTCAATTCCCTTTGATTTAACGTGAGCGATCAGTTTCCCAATGGCGGGCATGGCCGCGGTATTTATATCATTGAAATTTTTTAGAATCAGGAATAACTTTTTTCCCTGAAAGGTTTCTTGAGTGAAGTCGCTTTCATCATTCCAAACTTTATAGTCGGTTATTTTGGGCTTGGCTTTTTCATTCAAAATAGTCATCTCCTTGAATATCAGAGTCGTATCCGTAGGGTATTTTTCGTATTCAAATGTCTTGCCGTCTTTCTCAAATGTGTACGAGTATCTCAATGGTTCCGAGGGTTTCATTTTGGCAGGAATATTTGATCCCACTTTATAAGGCAGCATGTCCATCATAGGCAGGTGCCTGATGGCAAATATGGCGATACCCAATGAAACGAACGTCGAAATTGCAACGACCATACCCGTGTGCCGGGCCTTGAACTTTTTCCGATAATAAACCAGTCCCAAAATAAGTATAAGCAGGAACATATCCTTTCCAAAAGAGGTCCAGGGTGTTAGTTTTATAGCATCTCCAAAACAGCCGCAGTCGGTGACCTTATTGAAGTATGCTGAGTAAAAAGTCAGGAAACTGAAGAATATTGTAATTATCAGCAGGAGGAGAGAAACGGTTCGTGGTTTGTATCCGACAAGCAATGCCACTCCCAGGACTATTTCAGCCGTACATAAAAAAACCGAGAAATAAAGTGCGAAAGGAATTAATGAGATAAAAAAATCGTGCAGGTAGGAAAAGTCTGCAGCGAAGACTTCAAAGTATTCTTCGAGCTTAAGTTCTGTTCCGACTGGGTCATTTATCTTAATTAAACCGGAGAAAATGAATAAGAGTCCAACGATTAAGCGGGATACCTGAGCGAAAATTTTCATTACTGAATTTGATTTGTCCTGCAACTTGTCTGTGGAAGAAAATAATAATTCTAGTTGGTATTTAATCCGTTCGATTTGATCAGACAAAAAACAGAATAGTTGATCATGTCCTGATATCCGGCGCGAACACCCTCTGAAACTAAAGTAACGCCTTGATTGTCTTCAATTTGTTTGATTCGTAAGAGTTTCATCAAAATAATATCGGTCATTGAGCTCACACGCATGTCCCGCCAGGCCTCACCGTAGTCATGGTTTTTAATGAAAAGTAACTCTCTCACTTCCGCAACTTGTTGGTTGTAATAAGCAGTTAAATCGGAAATGGCGATATCGGATTTATCGTCGCCCAATTCTATTTGGATGAGTGCCATCACGCAGTAGTTAATAATACCTATAAACTCTGAGAAAATGCCGTCGTCTACTTTTTGAAAGCCCTTTTCCTGAATGGTTCGGATTCGTTGAGCCTTGATGAATATCTGATCAGTGATAGATGGAATGCGCAAAATGCGCCATGATGTTCCGTAGTCTTTGTTTTTTTTCGTAAAAAGATCTTGGCAATGCTGAATGATTTCCTGATATTCCGCTTCGGTGGATTTCACGCCTTTCTGATGTATTGAATATTAATTTTATGCCGCAAGTTAGTAAAAAAACGCTCAAAATAAGGGGAGAATTGCTTGATCTGTCCATTCCATTGGTAATGGGAATCGTCAACCTTACGCCAGATTCCTTTTATTCAGGAAGCCGGTTGTCTTCGCTCGATTCGGTTTTGGATCGGGTGGGAGTAATGGAGACTGAGGGCGCCACATTTATTGATATTGGTGGATACTCGACTCGTCCGGGTGCCGATCATATTTCTATTTCTGAAGAAATTGATCGCATTCAATCGATTATTGAGCCGTTAACTAAGAATTTTCCAAATCTGATCATATCTATCGATACCTTTCGTTCGGAAGTTGCGAGAGTGGCGGTCAAACATGGGGCCGATGTAGTCAACGATGTGTCTGGCGGCCTCTTAGATGCAAATATGTTTGATACCATTGCCGAACTGGGTGTCGCTTACATATTAATGCACATGAGGGGAACTCCGCAAACAATGAACCAATTTACAGAATACGATCGGTTGATTCCTGATATTCTTAAAGAGCTGAAAATCAAATTGGATTTGCTTAGAAGTAAAGGTGTATCCGATGTTTTGGTTGACCCCGGTTTTGGCTTTGCAAAAACAATTTCGCAAAACTTTGAACTGATGAATGTACTTTCTCAATTCATTTTATTAGGATGTCCGTTGCTGGTAGGGATTTCAAGGAAGGCAACGATTTATCGTACATTGCATATTACTGCCGCCGAAGCTTTAAATGGAACGACAGTCTTAAATACTTTGGCTTTACAACAAGGTGCTTCCATTTTGCGCGTTCATGATGTGAAATCTGCAGTGGAAGCAGTAAAGCTGTGGATGGCTGTTGGAGGTATAAATTAAAAAATAGTAATTTAGTCGCGAAATAATATTGATTTTCTTATGAATGTGGGTTTCCTGAATATTAGTTGGACGGACGTTCTTGACGTATTGTTAGTATCTATTCTCTTATATCAGGTTTATATTCTTGTCAGAGGAAGCATTGCCAGTCGGGTGTTCTTGGGATACTTATTCGTTTACGTTTTCTATCTGGTTGTCAAAGGACTTGGGTTGGGGCTGCTTACTGCCATTCTTCAATATTTTATGGGGGTAGGAGCAGTTGCCTTGATTGTCATTTTTCAGCAGGAAATCCGTCGTTTTTTGCTCATCATCGGCAAGTCAACAATCTATACAAACAATGATTTTATAAAGAAATTCATGGGTAGCTCCGTTTTGGATGTTAAGACGAAGAACTTGAAGGAGATTGTTGACGCTAGCAAAACGATAGCTTCTAATTTCAATGGAGCGTTAATTGTTGTGAATAAGCGGGATGACCTGGGTAAGTTTATAGAGACGGGAGAACTGCTTGATGCGAGGGTATCGAAACCGCTGCTTGCATCACTTTTTAATCAGTACTCCGAGTTACATGACGGCGCCGTGGTTATTGTCGATGGACGGTTAAAGGCAGCCAGATGTGTGCTGCCAGTTGCAGATGGCGTTGATGTTCCTTCATCTCTTGGGTTTCGTCACCGTGCCGCAATGGGTATGAGTGAGGCGACTGACGCCGTGGTGATCGTGATTTCGGAACAAACAGGGAAAATTTCTTTAGCTGTTGATGGAGAATTGCATGGCGGCATTCCACTTTCTGAGATTCAAAACAGGTTGGAGGAATATCTGTCTTCTGATAAACAGCGATTATCTAAATAACGCAAATAGGTACTCCTTAAATATATTTGGCCTTAAATTTGGCTTTTTAAGAACAGATTCTTATTTTTGCAGACGAATTGAGAAATAAAGAAATACTATCATAATAAAATGGCAAATCATAAATCAGCTTTAAAAAGAATTCGCGCCAACGAAACCAAACGTTTGCGTAACCGTTACCAACATAAGACTACCCGTTCGTACATCAAAAAATTGCGTGAAACGACTGATAAGGCAGTAGCTGTAGAAGTTTACAAAACTGTTTCTTCTATGTTGGATCGTTTGGCAAAGAAAAATATTATCCATAAGAAAAAAGCATCTAATCAAAAATCGAAATTGGCGAAAGTGGTTAATTCTCTTGCTTTGGCTGCTTAATAGCTTTTTTTCTTGAAGTATGAACTCCGGTAGTAATCTATCGGAGTTTTTTTGTTATGCGCCGAAAATTTGAGAAAGATTGAATAGGAAATGTAACTAGTTTTCTCATCTGACTGGTTTTTTTCTATATTGCAAAATAATAATGGAAACCTTGATAGTCTTTTTGGAGGCTTGCAAGGTTTCTTTTAATAGATAGACGGGTGAATTTATCAGATTGTTCAACTTTAACTTAACTTCTTTCAATGAAAAAAGTCGCATTTTTTGCCGGTTTGGCAGCTTTGGGAGCCTTTCCCGCCACTGCTCAATCACCAATTACTTTCAATGCACGGGGCCTTGTGGTTTTATCGGATGCTGATTTGTCAGCCTCGTCACTTATTGATGGTAAGTTATTAAGAGACAATACAGCAAAGGATCAGTTAACAACCATAAAATTCCCTATTGAACGAGGTGCAAAGGGCCTGGGTACAGCTTTGATTTCAAATTCCGCGATTGGAAATACGAAATCAATTGCAATTCCATCAATTGGCGGCCTGGCATTTGTACTTGAAAGTCGCCTGCGTCCGGAGGATGCCGTAACAGAGTACAAAGACCCAACCATCCAGTTTCCAGTTGGCGAAAAATTGTATGTTGTAGACATCATGAACCTGGCGGGCCCCAAAGCGAAGTTTGGGTTTCCTGTTGGTAAAAAACCAACATCGATCGATATCAACAAGAATGAGTTGATCATTTCAACCAGTGACATTGGGAAAGAACTTGTTTTTATAGAAGCAGCACCGGACGGAAAACCAGCACGCTTTCTGAATCTGCCGGCGGCGATTGATACAACCAACAAGATTGTTGATCTTACATGGCACCCATCAGGTGACTTTATTGCCTTTATACTTGATAAGTCTAATGAGGTAGGTTTGTACAAGGTAATCCGCGAAGCCGGTAAACTGAAAAATGTCGAGATGGTAGGCAAGCCTGTAAAGGTAGGCACAGAACCGTCTTTTGGTAAATTTTCAGCTGATGGTAAACATTTTCTGGTTCTTGATGCCAAAGGTACGCAAGGCAAAGCCGCAGGTGAAAACGAAGTGCTAGTAGTTGACTTTTCGATGGATGGTTCTGCGGAGCACAAAGTGGCCGGGCAAACCGCTGTGGGAAATAATACCGGCTCGTTTGCAATCAGTCCTGACGGAACTTTACTGGTTACGGCCAATGCAGGGAAAAGCGGATCGCCGTGGGGTGAGGCCGGTGCCGGAACTGGTAGTTCATTGACACTGTTTAAAGTCGCTGCAACTGGTGCACTTACCAAAGTGGCTGATTATCCCTTTGAAGGAATATATCCTCAAAGTGTTGTTTTCGACAAAGATGGCTCAAATTTGGCCGTGTCCGTATTTGAATATTTCGACTATGGCGTTACAAATGGAGGTGTTGAGTTTTGGTCGGTTGCGAAAGGTGACAGCCCTTCTTTGAAAAAGCAGAGTGCGAAAATCAATGTTGCCAAGGGTGCTCACACACTTCGTGTGATACCTTGATGCTAATTTTTTGAAGTTGACGAAATATAGTAACCAGGCTGATGTCACATTCGGCCTGGTTATTTTTTTGTAACGCCCATGGTAATCATGAACTGTGCGGCTGAATATGTTCCCATCACCCAAATGGATTGTAAAGGAATAGGGCTAAGAAATCGGCCGACTGCGATAAGAGAATCAGAAATCATGAACAACAGCGCGCCAGTAAGGACAAAGATAAAAGAGGTCATTGATACAGCGGGTGCTCTCAGAGATGCCATCCAGGACATTAATGCAATACTTATCGCATAGATAGCAACAGCAAACGTGATCGGTGCGTCCGGCAGGTTTATGGAAATTACCCAAAACAGAAATCCCGAGTAAGCTAAGAAAGGAATAAGTAATAGGAGCGATTTTTTCGAAAGGAATGAAGTGTCAATCTGTTTGCGGAAGACAACAATGTACAGCCATTGCATGATAAGAAACGACGCTAGCCCGGGAATGAAAAGATCCCTGCCGCGGACCATCAAAAAAACATCGCCCAAGGCGGCGAAGATCAAGGCGGTCACGAATAACTTCTTTTGCGCTGGTTTTTCAGCGACCCACGCAAATAAAATGAAAGCAATCAGTGAAAGAACCAGCAACGGTTTTGTAAGGTAGACCAGGAGCGTCCATTCAAAATACTCTGAAAGGATTTCTACTACGGAAAGGAAAATATAAAATATTGTATAGCCGTGTCTGATATTCATTGAAGGATAGTTTTGAATAGGTCAAAATTGACATGCGAAATCGCTCTGAATTTCGTAATTTTGCACCTTCATTCATAAAAAATTTGTTTTTCAGATGCTTACTGTTCAGAACGTATCGCTTCGATATGGTAAAAGGGTGTTATTTGATGAAGTTAATATAAAATTTGTTCCTGGTAACTGTTACGGTGTCATTGGTGCCAATGGTGCCGGGAAGTCGACGTTGCTAAAAATTTTTGCTGGTGAAATTGAATCTCAAACCGGAACTGTAAGCATGAATCCGGGTGAACGGATGACTTTTCTTAAGCAGGACCAATTTGAGTTTGATGCTTACACAGTAATGGATACTGTGATTTTGGGACATGAGCGTCTGTACAAAATCATGAAGGAGCGGGAAGCCATCTACGAAAAGGAAGATTTTACGGATGCTGATGGAGAAAAAGCAGCCGACCTGGAGGCTGAATTCGCAGATTTGAATGGATGGGAAGCGGAGGCAGAGGCCGGGCAGTTGCTAAGCGGGCTCGGATTGGGAGAGGAGTTGCACACTGCAAAAATGAGTGATTTGAATGCCAATGATAAAGTACGCGTGTTGCTTGCGCAAGCCTTGTTTGGAAACCCAGATGTGCTTTTGCTGGATGAGCCAACCAACAACCTTGATGTTGAGACGGTGCTATGGCTCGAAAACTTCCTTGCTGATTTCAAAAATACGGTTATTGTAGTTTCCCACGACAGGCACTTTTTGGATGAAGTATGTACGCACGTTGTCGATATAGATTTTAGTAAAGTACAGATGTTTTCTGGTAATTACTCATTCTGGTATGAATCGAGTCAGCTGGCTTTAAAGCAGCGGCAGGATGCAAACAGGAAATCAGAGGATAAGAAAAAAGAACTTGAAGATTTTATAAGGAGGTTCAGCGCGAATGCTTCTAAGTCTAAGCAAGCCACGTCACGCGCCAAGTTGCTGGATAAGCTGACTATCGATGATATAAAACCATCTTCAAGAAAGTACCCATATATTGCCTTTAAATCTGAAAGAGAAGTAGGTGATCAGCTTTTGAGGGTTGAAGGGCTGGCGAAGACTGCAGAGGACGGTACGAAGCTTTTTGAAAATGTCAGTTTTAATATCAACAAAGGAGATAAAATTGCTTTTGTCAGTCGTAATGTGATGGCAATAAGTTCTTTCTTTGATATTATAAACGAACAACAAAAGGCAGATAAAGGTAGCTACACCTGGGGTGTGACAATTACAAAATCTTATTTTACGAAAGATCCAACATCATTCTTTGATGTCGATCTGAATCTTGTAGATTGGTTAAGACAGTACTCTGAGGAAAAGGACGAGAGTTTTATTCGGGGATTTTTAGGACGAATGCTGTTTTCTGGTGAAGAATCTCTCAAAAAGGCGAGAGTCCTTTCGGGTGGAGAGAAGGTACGCTGTATGTTGTCTCGAACAATGCTTTCCGGTGCAAATGCATTGGTACTTGATGACCCTACCAATCACCTGGACCTGGAATCCATCACCGCGTTGAATAATGGATTGATCGATTTTCCAGGTTGTCTTTTGTTTTATTCACATGATCACCAGTTTGTTCACACCATCGCGAACAGAATCATAGAAATCGGGCCAAAAGGTATTTTGGATAAGTTGATGAGTTATGACGAATTCCTGAAAGATGAAACGGTGAAAGCTCAGCGTCAAAAACTCTACTAGGAACAGGACGATTCGGTTGTAAATATGCGAAAAGAGCGCCTTTCGATTGGAAGGGCGCTCTTTTCAATTTCAGTTGTTATGTGTTATTCAATATGTTTTGCATATTGTTTCAAAACATCTTCGGGGGGGCCTTGCCATACATTTGGTGTGTTACCCACATAACCAATGTCATCGATACCGATTCTGGTGGTATAGAATCCGGATGCCGTTAGATTGCGCATCAGATTAAAAAATGCAACACCCTGGCTGTGGATAGCTTTCGCTTTTTGGGGGTATGCAATATCATCCACGATCTGCAGTTGCTGCGCCTTGGTAATCAAGGTGAACACTTTGCTGAAGCGTTTTTGTGATTCTCTGTCAATCCATTTCAGCCCACCGCGCATGGGAGTCTGGTTCAAAGGCATGTCCTTTACAATAAATTCAATAAAGGCAGGCACACCCGCGTCAGAAGCGCTGCCAGACTTACTGTCGGCCGGGATAATGATATCAGCCAGCACCTTAATGGTAGCCATTTCAGCTGGTGTGAAGAATTTTTCTGCATTGAGTTTAGCGTCCCGGATTGCTTCTTCCTTCAGGCGGCCTCCCGGCACCTTGACAGGAACATCGGGCAACGCAGCGTCCGTAGCAAGTGCTCTGTTCTCGGCCAAAGTCTCCTGTGGATTTAGAGCCGCAAACCCCAACGAGCTAAGGGTCAGTGCTTTTAGTGTATCTCTACGTTTCATCTTTGAATTTTGAGCTGTTAGTTTATGACAAACACCCACCGGGTATCCTATTAAAAACTATGTTTTACAATCATTAAATTGTTCGACTACTTTATGTTATTTGTTCCAGAGTCAGCAATTATTACCTAATCATTCATCCATATGAATGATATAATTAGATATTTTTTTGTTTAACCTGTTCAATGATATGTTCGGATGCCCTCATAGAAAGCGCCAGAATGGTCCAGGTAGGGTTTTTGTCTGCCTGTGAAACAAACGAGCCACCGTCTACAACGTAGACATTTTTTGCATCGTGGGCTTGAGAGAATTTATTCAGAGCCGAAGTTTTAGCATCGTTGCCCATCCTGACCGTTCCCACCTCGTGGATAATCCTGCCCGGGGCGGCGATTCCGTAATCGGTATCTGCACCCGGCTTGGTACCCATTGCCACTCCTCCCAAAGCGTGAATCATTTCCTCAAATGTTTCATGCATGTGCTTAGCCTGCTTAATTTCGTAGTCCGTCCATTTATAATTAAAGCGTAATACTGGTATTCCATATTTATCTACCACATTCGGATCTATTTCGCAATAGTTGTTGATACTTGGTACCGCTTCACCACGACCGGCCATTCCTACATAGGCGCCATAAAATCTTCTGTAATCTTCCTTCAATGATGCACCATATCCCCCCGCTTGCTTCATTGCGCCCGAAGCGGTTGGATATTTACCATTCATATTTTCGATTCCTGACCCGAATCCGTAGCTCGGCATACCCATTCCGCCGCCATATTCAATATGGTACCCCCGTGGGAAATCAAGTTTTTTGTTATCAAGCCACCAGGGAGTATAGACGTGCATACCTCCAACACCATCCTCATTGTACCTTTTGCGGTCCATCAAGTGCGGTAAAAAGGCACTTCTTGATGCCCCTGTGGAATCGTGAAGATATTTCCCAACAACGCCGCTCGAATTCGCAAGCCCACCTTCGTGTCTGCTGGACTTGGAGTTCAGCAAAAGACGGGCACTTTCGCCAGCACTTGCGGCAAGCACAATTACTTTTGCTTTGATTGTATGTTCCGTCAACTTTTCACGGTCTACATAAGAAACCCCAGTTGCTAACCCACTTACCGGATCGGTCAGTACTTCCCGGGCCATTGCATTGTTGATCAGTGTAACATTTCCGGTTTTAACAGCAGGAATTACCAAAACGGACGATGACGAGAAATCGGCATATGCCTGGCAGGCACGGCTGCATTGGCTGCAATAGAAGCACACGCCCCGTTCATCGTTGATCGGCTTTGTAAGGATGGATAACCTTGAAGGAATAACAGGAATATTTGCAGCTTTACCTGCTTTCTTTATAAAACGTTCATGTAAACGTGGAGCAGGAGGAGGTAAAAATATACCGTCAGGCTCGTTATCCATATTTTCTACCGTACCAAAAACCCCGATGAGCTTGTCAACTGCGTCATAGTAGGGTTTTACATCCTCGTAACCAATCGGCCAGTCATCTCCGAGTCCATCTATACTGTGGCGTTTGAAGTCCTTAGGCCCGAAACGAAGAGAAATCCTTCCCCAGTGATTTGTCCGTCCTCCGAGCATCCTTGAACGAAACCAGTCAAATTTTGTATCGTTTTTACGTGTATATGGTTCTCCATCAATTTCCCATCCGCCCCATGCGGCATCAAAATCACCGAACGGACGATGGGTACTTGCGCCTCTCCTTGGTGATTCCCAAGGCCACTTCAATTGTGTAATGTATTTGGGGTCTCTTGGATCAAAATATCCGCCAGCTTCCAAAAGAGCTACCTTGTAACCAGCTTTCGCAAGTTGATATGCGGCCATTCCGCCTCCGGCTCCGGAGCCAACAATGCAGACATCAAAAGCAGCAGGTTGTTCTTTAATCTGAAACATAACTAAAGGATTGGTTTAGAAAATACTATTTAATCATTAAATATATATACGGAATAGATAACAGTAGCATAAGGCCCGAACTTTAACGGTTATTTAAAAACAATCTAAATGAGGAGCTCTTTCCGCAAAGAAATAACATCTCCTCTTTCATTCAAAGTGCCTGATATTATCCTTTCCAAAATCGGAATATTACAGTGAAATACTGGCCGTTCCTTGTAAAAGGCCAATCACGCGTCGTATAAATTGGTTTTTCTTATCTTTGTAACTTAAATACAAAGACTACATTGGCTGAAATTGGTAAAAATATAAATTTTGCAAAGGATTTTCTTGAACGGGGGAAACTGGTTGCTATTCCCACTGAGACTGTATATGGGCTTTCGGGCAACGCGCTTGATGAAACAGCAGTCCTTGCCATTTTTGAGGCCAAAAACCGACCCTCATTTGATCCCTTGATTGTACATACGAATAGTCTTGAAAAACTCACAAAATTTGTTGCCGACATTCACCCGGCGGCGCTTGAGTTGGCAAAGCATTTTTGGCCTGGGCCGTTGACTTTACTTTTGCCGAAAACAGCGCTGATTCCTGACCTTGTAACATCCGGTCTGGATCAGGTTGCGGTTCGTATTCCTGATCATTCGCTTACTCTGGATCTGTTGAGCCAAATTGAGTTTCCGCTTGCTGCCCCGAGTGCAAATCCTTTTGGATATATCAGCCCAACCAGTGCTTCTCACGTAGCTCAGCAACTGGGCGACAAGATTTCCTATATACTTGACGGCGGTGAATGTGGAATAGGCATCGAATCAACCATAATAGGTTTTGTCGACAACGTTCCTATCGTTTACCGGTTGGGAGGCCTGGCTCTTGAGGAAATCGAAGCAGTGGTTGGTAAGGTAACAATGATGCCGCACTCTTCGTCTAATCCCAAGGCACCTGGCATGTTGAAAAGCCACTATGCGCCACGGAAACGCTTTTTCTTAATTGAAAGGGAGCACATGCCATCGAATAATGATGGTTCTACCCACTACTTACTATTCGATCAATTTTTGCCGGATGTTGATTTACCTCGCCAGAGATTGCTCAGTCCTTCAGGAGATCTAAGAGAGGCTGCACACAATTTGTTTGCTTATTTAAGGGAACTTGATGGTTTATCAGGGGAGGACATTCTGGCCGAAACTGTGCCTGATGTTGGATTGGGGCGTGCTATAAATGACCGGTTGAGAAGAGCCGCTGCTATTGGAGACTAATGTCTATGTGAGACCCTTTTAGTTGCTAAGGAGTTTTAAAGAAATCGGCGTGGAAATTCAATAAGAAAACTTCATCTGTTGCACGTGTAATTGCTGTATAAAGCCACCTGATAAATTCATTATTGACTTGTTCCTGAGGAAGATATCCCTGATCAATAAAAACAGTGCTCCATTGGCCGCCCTGTGCTTTGTGACAGGTAAGTGCGTAAGCAAATTTCACCTGCAAGGCATTAAGAAACGGATCCTTGCGTAGCGCTTCCATTCTCTCTTTTTTGGATGCGATGTGAAAATAGTCCTGTTGTACACTTTCGTATAATTTTCGGTTGTCCTCAGTAGTCATGGAAGGGGTGGCGGAGTGTAGGGTGTCCAGAATGATCTTGGCGTCAAATTCAGGTTGCTTGTCATAATCGGTTAGCCGCACAGTCACATCGGCAAAACGAAAGCCATGTAGTTCCTGTGTCTTTCGGATCTTAAGCAATTCCAGAAAATCACCATTGGCAATGAAACCCGCCGGAGAATCTTCGTCAAGAATATTGTAGTTGTTCCTCACGACCATCAGTCTGTCACCTGCATCCAGCTCTTCCTCCGAAAAATTTATCATCCTTCTAATGTACTCATTGTACTGAACCGCCTGTTTGTTAGACCTTGTTAGAATAATCGCATTTTCCTGACCGTATTTGTCGTATGCATAGCGAAGCCCTTCCTCCAATTTTTCACCTGTCATTCTGAACATATCACGAAAGGATCTGGTGGTAATCTGCACAGATGGTTTTTCATTCTGCAGCTCATTTCTTAACTGAGTAGCATTGAAAAGAATACCAGATTGTTCGTCTTGCCGCATCACCTCTGTAAGCTCTTCTGCAAAGACCGACATGTAGAAGGTTTTCTCAAGGTATTCCTTATTTAATGCAGGGCTGAGCTCTTTTCCTACTGGTGGAAGCTGTGCAATGTCGCCAATCAGCATAAGCTTATTACCCGGGTTTTCAAAGACGTAGTCGATCAGATCGTTCAATAGACTTCGGTTGCCGAAATCAGCGTCATCTGTGATCATGGAAGCTTCATCGACTATAAATAGGGTGTGGTCATGGTAGTTTTTCTGACGTGCAAAGGTCAATGTCCCCGAAAAAGAGTCGGCGGTTTGTTTGTAAATTTTTTTGTGAATTGTGAGCGCAACCTTCCCCGAATAATTAGACATCACTTTCGCCGCCCGTCCTGTTGGGGCAAGCAAAAATGATTTGTAGCCATAATTTTTCAAAACATTGATGAGCGTACTTATGATCGTTGTTTTCCCTGTTCCAGCATATCCTTTAAGCAGAAAGCAGTCTCTATACCTTTCCAGCCCTTTTTCTTCGATAAGGAAATCATTTGTTTTTGCGAAAAAACGCAGCTGACCTTCGGTAGGTCTGAAAGGAAAGCCTTTGAGTAATCTTTGTGAGGGTAATATTTGGTCTGCTTCCATAATGGCGAATCTACTTTAACGAAAGCTAAAAACAAAGTCGCAAAACCATAACAAAATAATACTTTGATTTAATTGGATTTTAATGCCGCAAATGCATATATTAGTTTTCCATTTTAACAAACCATAACCTAAACATTTATGAAGGTATCCCAGGTAATAGCGAACAAGCCCATCAACGCCCTCTATTCCATTACCAGAGAAACTACCGTTTTTCAGGCTTTGGAGGTTATGGCTGAGAAAAATATAGGTGCAGTTCTGGTTCTTGAAGACGAAGAGCTTATTGGTATTTTTTCGGAAAGGGATTACGCTCGTAAGGTGATTCTTCAAGGTCGTGCGTCACGCGACACGCTGATTAATGACGTAATGACCAGCAAGGTGATTACGGTAGAGACTGATCAAAAAATAGAGGATTGTATGCAAATAATGTCGGATAAACATATTCGCCATTTACCGGTAAATCAAAAGGGAAAGCTTGTGGGGATTATCTCCATCAATGATATTGTTTCCGCCATTATCCGTGAACAAAAGGCCCACATCAAATCACTGGAAAGTTATATTTCAGGTAATCCATACTCTTAGGCCTTAAAAAACTTGTCCTTTTTGCTTGCTTGGTTATCTTTGCCCCTCCTAAAATAAGCGTCATTGGAAAAAACGGGAGAGCAATTGCTGGAACTCTATGGAAATCGTGTGCGCCTAAGGGTTTGCGGGATATGTACCGATGGCGATAAAATATTGTTAGTAGGACATAGTTTGCCAGGTCATTTTGAAACGTTTTGGTCTCCGCCGGGAGGAGGGCAACAATTTGGCGAAACATCCCGTGATACGTTGAAGAGGGAATTTCTAGAGGAAACAGGGCTGCGGGTAGATGTAGGAGAAATGCTTTTTGTTAATGAATTTATTGAACCACCCTTGCACGCAATTGAACTCTTCTTTAGAATTAACTCTTTTGAAGGGAAGTTGATAACAGGCAAAGACCCGGAATTTTCAGATGACAACCAGATCATCGGGGAAACTCGTTTCATGTCCATTGATGAAATCCTGACTCTTCCCGAAGTGTCCAGGCACGGTATTCTTAAAAACATACAAAGCGTCACCGAAATCTTGCATTTAAGTGGCTTTTTGAGTGAGTGCTAGGGTTTTAATTCCAAAGTACCCTTTATAATATTTTAAATTATTTGACTGATAGTGGCACAACCCGAAAACCAGGCAATTGAGATCATTCCTACGCTTCTGGTGGGAGATAATTCATTTGATTCCAATAATATTCCTTTTTGTACTTTATGCATAGAAGTAGACGAGCGCCGTATTCGATTTTGCATTGTCAGGGATGAAATGATGGAATGTATTTGGCTTGAAGATTACAATTTTGATGTTGTTTTAAGCCAAAATGAAATTTTTGAAAGGCTTAAGAAGATTTTTACTGGGCATGTTCTCTGGTCTTCCAATCATTGGAAAAATGTGAGGGTTGCTGTTAATTCACATGCTTTCAGCTTGATTCCAAGTCTTATTTTTGATAGCCAGGCAGCCCCGGACTACCTCACATTTGCTTTAGGACGTCCTGTCCAGGCCGACGAGCGCGTACTTTATCATGAGGTTCCATTGGTAAATGCTTATAATGTTTTCAGCATTCCTTCTATCTGGTATGACTGGATTCTGAGCCATTTTGCGTTCTCTAACATTTCCTTCTATCACCTCACGAGTCCTTTGATAATAGGTGCACTTGTCAGTCATGCTGAGTATCAGGAATTGAAAATGGTTTCCCTTTATTTGGAGAAAAATTACTTTACTTTAATCGTTACCGAAAGCCAGCAATTGATTTTCTGCAATAGGTTTAAGTTTACTCAGCCACAAGAATTGGCATATATCATCCTCTTCACATTGAATGAGCTAAATTTGCTACCTGAGGAAATGAAGGTTCTTTGTTACGGAGATGTAAACGCGACTGGTGATACTTTTAAGGAACTTGCGCGCTTTTTTCCTAATTTGCACATCGGTGCAGGACCCACCACACTCAAGTACAGTCGCCACTGCGGGGATATTCCGGGCCATCGTTACTTTGGTCTTTTTAATACATACCTCGTGTCCTCGTGAGATAGGAATTTGGAACGTGGGTGTTGCCGAATGTTAACTTTGAGCGTCGAATGTGAAACCCAGCTTGCGACCAGAAGTATGGGAATTATTAAGTTAGAAGAGCTGAGGGTCGATTGGCAGTAAATGAAATGAAACGAATTGCGTTATTCCCAGGGTCTTTTGATCCCTTTACAAAGGGCCACGAAGATATTGTGTTAAGGGGGTTAAGATTATTTGACCAGGTTGTGATTGGAATCGGCAACAATGCGACCAAAAAACGTTACTTCTCACTGGAAGTGATGCAGGAGCTTATTGAGAGGACTTTTGACAAGGAAAAAAACGTAAGGGTCGTTATTTACGACGACCTTACAGCCCATATAGCCCGGGAGCTTGGTGCAACGTTTCTTTTAAGAGGCTTGAGAAATACGACTGATTTTGAATATGAAAACGGAATTGCGCAGGTGAACAGATACATTTATGCTGAAATCGAAACCGTTTTCCTGATTACTTCTCCGCATTTAGCACCCATCAGTTCCAGCATTATTCGCGACTTGCATCGCTATGGCCAGTCCGTGGACGATTTTTTACCCTATTCACTTTCAGAACTTAATAAACTTAATAAGTTTAATTAATCCAGATTGAGGGCTTTTTTGTGTCCCTTACCAAAATCCATCGGTTTTTCTAAAACAATCGAAAGTTACATTGAGTTGGAATACTAACTCTCCTTGACACCCTGCATTTTTTTTAGACTGTCTATAACGTAACGAATTGAGCTAAAAGAGTTTATTAGTATCGATTTAGCTTCTATGAGGTTAAACCATTCCAGTTTTTCAATTTGCTCTTCAGCCTGAGGAGAAATCTTCGAATCATCTATGCAGTCGCACAAATACCACTTTGTTCGTTTCAGGATCCGATTGTTGTTCAGAGTGTAGGTGTGCCACGTGGTGCAGATCTTATCTTTCACTTTTACTTTTACCCCGGTTTCCTCCTGAATTTCTCTTATTGCTGCCTGTTTTGAATTTTCACCCTTATCAAGTTTTCCCTTTGGTAAATCCCATATTTTACGTCGAAACATAAACAGCCATTTTCCATCTTTCACAACCACACCACCTGATGCTTTGATTACTTTGTAAAGCCCCTTGACTTTACCTTCTACGTCGGCCTTTTCACGGGTTGCCAGCGTAACAGACAACAATTCCTGGGGAAACTGTTTTTCCATGATACTTATAAGCTGTATGGCAGCAGCGGAAGTACTATTTAGAAAAAGAACGTGTCCGGTGAGCAGTTGCTTGTGAAGTTTTTCCAACCTTAGGTCGATGACATGATCAAAGTGAGATGTTTCTGCTGCTGAGAGCTGATTTGTCCTAACAATACGAAATGGACGGTCGTCGAAAAAAATGATCATTAGTCGGTATTAGTGATGTCGATTGGCAAAATTAAGTAAAGAGTTTAGTTTAGACAGAGATTATTATTGATAAATTTGCAGTATTAATAAATTAAACATTCTTGGAACTCCTTATTATTTTATTTTTAGTGCTTCTCAATGGTATTTTTTCCATGTCAGAGATCGCACTAGTTTCCTCCCGAAAATCCCGTTTAGAAGCCGCATCCCGAAATGGTGATACAAGTGCCAAAGCGGCACTAAAACTGGCCAATTCTCCTACCAGATTTCTCTCAACTGTACAAATTGGAATTACTTTAATCGGACTGCTGACAGGGATGTACAGCGGCGATAATCTTACTTCCGAGTTGGAATTATTCATAAACACTATTCCATTATTAAGTGAGTACAGCCACACTTTGGCGGTTGGGACCGTGTTGGTTGGCATCACCTATTTGTCACTTGTGCTTGGAGAGTTGGTGCCGAAGAGACTGGGGATGGCAAATCCTGAAGCCATTTCTAAATTTATGGCTACACCCATGAACTTGCTGTCCAGGATTACAGCGCCGTTTATCTGGCTGCTTGGTTTTTCCAGTGATCTCATTATTAAAATGCTGAATATAAAGCAAGGAGAGAATGCCGTCACAGAGGAGGAGATCAAAAGTTTGATACAAGAGGGCACAAGCGGTGGTGTATTTGAGGAAATTGAGCAGGAAATTGTTCACAACGTATTTCAGCTTGGTGACCGGAAAGTAACTTCACTGATGACAAACAGGCAGGAGATAGTGTGGCTGGATGTTGAAGACTCGGTTGAAGAGAACAAGGCGAAGATCTTCGAATCGAGGCATTCCATATACCCAGTTTGCCGCGACACGGTAGATGATGTTGTTGGATTGATTTATGTAAAAGATCTTATTGCGAAAGATTTGGAAGAGCAGCTGGGTAACCTTGCAAATATTGTTCGGGAACCTGTTTACCTGCCGGAGAGCAATCGCGCCTATCAGGCCCTTGAGAAGTTCAAAGAGCAGAAGGTCTACTACGGTATTATCGTGGATGAGTACGGAGGAATGTTGGGTGTGGTTACACTACATGACATCATGGATGCGTTGGTGGGGGATATTTCAGAGGCAAATGAGGAAGATTCGGAAATAGTAAAACGGGAGGATGGAAGTTTTCTGATCGATGCCCAGATCCCGTTTGATGATTTTGTTCAGTATTTTGAAATAAACATTCAGGAAGCAGACCGGAAAGAATTTACAGGGTTTAACACGCTTGGTGGTTTCGTCTTGCATGTTCTCGAAGACATCCCTAAAACGGGAGAAAAGTTTAAGTGGAAGCATTTCGACTTTGAGGTAGTTGATATGGACCGCAGCAGAATTGATAAATTACTAGTTCAAAATAATAAGAAGGAAGATAATAAAGAATAGCATGTCAAACGAGTCCGCAAGCACAGCTCATAGAGTAGCAGAATTATTACTGGAGGCTAAGGCCATCAAATTAAACCCCGAAAAGCCTTTTCAGTGGAGCTCTGGATGGCTGTCGCCTATTTATTGCGATAATCGTGTCGCGTTGTCTTACCCTGATACGAGAACCTATATCAAAAAGATCCTGGCGGATCTGATCAGGACGGAGTATCCGAATGTGGACGTGGTAGTAGGAGTTGCAACCGGCGGTATCGCTCAAGGCGCTTTGGTAGCTGATGTTTTGGAGTTGCCCTTTGCCTATGTCCGACCTGAACCGAAAAAGCATGGGATGGGAAATCAGATTGAGGGAAGGATTGAACCAGGACAGAGTGTAATTATTGTCGAAGATTTAATTTCAACTGGAGGAAGCTCATTGAAAGTGGTTGACGTATTACGTGCGGCGGGAATTGAGGTAGCTGGAATGGTTGCCATTTTTACTTATGGTTTTGAGCTGGCTAGCAGTAATTTCGCTGAAAAAGAGGTGAAGTTAAGTGTGCTCAGTAACTACAATGCGTTGATAGAAACTGCTTTGGAACACGACTACATATCCGCAGAGCAGGTCGAAAGCCTAAGTGCCTGGCGCCAGGCTCCTGATAAATGGGGTAAGTGAACTTGATGCAATGGTTAATGATCAATAATTAATGGTCAATACGCATGACTACGAATGAGAAAATTGTTAAAAATCCGTTTTGCGTAAGTTCCGTTAACCGTTGATCATTAACGCATAAAATTTGTAATTTACCACCCGCGGTGATTATCCAGTTTCTCGTACATTCCTCCAAAAACCTGTTCCTTCACGCCATCCGATTTTAGAAATTCGTGCGGAAATCCAAGTTCGATTTTGCTCACCTCATTCAGCCTTACTAACATTTCCTGAGGAAGTGTAAAGGACAGGCACCCCAGCGAGTCTTCAAGTTGTTTGACTTGTGAGGCACCTACAATGGGGATCATCACCTGGTTTCTATGACGGGTCCAATTTATGGCGACCTGTGCGGGCGTAACGCCCAGTTCAGCCGCGATATCTACCACGGCCTGGGCGATGTTAGTGCTTCTTTCATTCCTTCTTGAGCTATCTTCCGGCACACGTCCGGCTTCACCCCTGAGATACTTGCCCGTGAGTGAGCCGCCGCCAATTGCTCCCCATGGAGTTACAGCAATATCGAGTGCTTTTGCCATCGGGATCAAGTCTCTTTCCGGAGTTCGCTGAAGGAGAGAGTATTCAAATTGTAATGCAGCAAACGCGTTCCACCCCCTAAAGTCGGCGATGGTGTTAGCTTGTGAAACAATCCATGCAGGACTGTCCGATATTCCAATGTAGTGCACAAGGCCTCTGGTGACAAGGTCATCCAGGCCACGCATTACTTCTTCTACGGGAGTGGTGTTATCCCAAAGATGAACCCAGAGCAAATCGATATAGTCAGTGTTAAGTCGCTTCAGGCTTGCGGACACTGATCGCATCATATTTTTGCGATGATTTCCTGAGAAATTCAAATCATCATTTCTATCTTTTAATGAATATTTGGTAGCCAATACCCAATGGTCACGGTCAGATTCAATAAATTCCCCAACAAATTTTTCTGACGAACCCTCCGTATACCTATTTGCTGTATCAATGAAATTTCCGCCGGCTGCGCCGAAAGTTTCAAAGATTTTAAAGCTTTCATGTTTGTCGGCTCCCCATCCCCATTCGGTTCCGAAAGTCATTGTACCCAGGCAAATTTCCGATACCCTTAGTCCTGATCGTCCCAATAATTGATAGCGCATGTCATTTCATTAAACTTGATTGATGTAATGGTTAACAGTGAACGATGAAGGTACATTGTTAATTTTTTATGTCACAAAGTTATATTCTTACCGCCCAAATGTATTTATATTGTAGAAAAATTAGAATCTTTTTTAGTCTTCTGAATGATTGATGTTTCTTACCCTTACTTTGATATAAACCTAAGTTGGCTTTCAAATAATTATCGTTTGCTGCTCGAGGCCAACGATGACACGGTTCCTGTGCGGGAGCGTTTACGCTTCCTAGGCCTTTATTCCTACCAAACCAAAGAGTTTTTCAGAGTAAGGATTCCGAACCTCTTGGCCATGAGGGAGGTAAGCAACGACATTCGTTCCAAGCTCAATTTATACCCACAATCATTACTTGAACACGTTTACGAAACTGTTGATAATCAACTTCGGGAATTTAACGATATCCTGGTTTCAAACGTCCTTCCGGCATTGGCCGATCAGGGAATTCATTTGTATTACAAGGAGTCTTTTGCAAGTGAGCAAATTCCCTTCGTAAGGAAATTTTTCATTGATAAGCTTTTTAGATATCTGCAGCCTGTTTTTTTAGATGTCAGAAGAAATTCTAAACTGGCCGTTTTTGAATCACAGGAAATGTATTTGGTAATCAGGCTGGTTTATCGTGGAATTCCGGATGAAGATTTGTACGCGGTCGTTAACATTCCGAGAGAACCGTTTGGCAGATTTGTGGAACTTCCCGATCATGATGGAAAGAAGCAAGTGGCATTTATAGAAGACATCATTCGGTTGAATCTGCAGGTTTTGTTTCCGGGCCATGATGTAAGGGATTGTTATGCGATGCGGGCGGAAAGGGATACAGAATTGTCCATAGAAGATGAATATCCTTCGCCGGTCGCGCAGCGAATTCTTAAGCAGCTTGAAAAAAGGAATTTTATTCAGCCTTTGCAATTCTTTTATGAATGGGGAATGCCAAGAGAGATGAGGGAATATTTATCCAATAAGGTTGGCATTCCGATGAATGAAATGTATGAGCGTGGATCTTACATTTTTATGCAGGATCTTGCCACTTTCCCTCAAATGTCTAGAAGGCTTGACTATCCATTTCAAAAGCCGGTTCAAAGTATTGATTTGGAGGAAACGGAATCCATTTTCGCATCAATTCAGCGTTCAGATCAACTTTTACACCTTCCATATCATTCTTACGATCCAATCGTCCGTTTTTTCAATGAAGCAGCCATAGACCCCTATGTGAAGGAGATTCACGTTTCTCTTTATAAAATAAGCCCTAACTCATTTATTCTCAATTCATTAATAAGCGCTGCACGGAATGGCAAGAGGGTTATTACTTATGTTGAACTGAATTCGAAATTAGATATTCAGGAGAATTTACAGTGGTCAAAAAAAATGCGTGATGCGGGCGTAAAAATTGTCCTCAGTGTTCCTGGCCTCAAAGTTCATGCTAAAATTGCACTGGTAAAAAGACGAGTGCAAAAAGGTTGGGAGCGATACGCTTTTTTGGGAACAGGCGGTTTTTACCGGTTGACAAGTCGCGAATTTGTAGATCATGCACTCCTGACGAACCATCGTGAGATTACCAATGAACTGGAGCTTTTGTTTGGCTATCTTTTTACTCAGGATGAGCCGAAGAAATACAAATATCTGCCTTTCAACTTTCTAAGTGTTACACAGTTTACCATTCAGAAAAAACTAATCGATCTTATAGACAGGGAAATTGCTAATTCGAACGCGGGACTTAAGGCATTCGTGACAATAAAGATAAATCAATTGCAGGACCATACTTTGATTGACAAGCTCTATCAGGCAGGAAAAGCCGGCGTGTCGGTACATATCATTGTCAGTCAAAGCTGCAGCCTTATTCCCGGCCTGCCGACAATCAGCGACAACATTGTTGTGAGCAGGCACATTGATCGTTATGTCGAGAATACCCGGATATTTCATTTTGGAAATCGTGGCAATGATGAATTGTTCCTTTCATCGTGCGACTGGACTTATCGGAATCTGCATCGAAGAATCGATGTTTGCTTTCCTGTTTTGGAGGAAACTTTGAAGAGTCAGATGCGACAGGTGCTCAAAAATTACATGAATGATAATCAGAAATCGGTAAGGTTGGACGCATACCAAAACAATTTGCGTTTTAGTGAAGATGCTCAGCCAAAGGTCCGGGCGCAGGATGCAAACTATAAGCTAACGGAAAGAATTGAGAAAATTATAATGAATCGCAAAATGGACTAGGTTCCTTCATCTGGCGGCGAAATCATAATCGTCTAGCAACGAATGTTTTCAATCTGATCAATTAATTTACGGGATATTATGTTTGAAAAGATTAAGGATAACAAGGCATTTCTCGGCGAATACACTATATCAGCAACAATTCAGGGTACTGATGTCATGATTATTTCACAATTAGGTTAAATATTTTTCCAAACTTAAGTTTGTACGTCCTTGAGATGTAAAAAGTATATCATTATATTTGAGAGTATATAACTGTACATCAATAAAAAAGAGTCTACAGCATGGGAATAGTAGAGCGGAGAGAACGGCTGAGAACTCAGGTTCGATCCGATATCATAAAGACAGCCAAGGAAATCGCCCGGGAAGATGGGTGGACTGCTGTTTCGATTCGTAAAATTGCTGAGGTTATTGAGTACAGCCCCCCGATTTTGTATGAATACTTTGAAAGTAAAGATAAATTACTCGAAGCGATCCGTCTTGAAGGGTTTGATTTTTTACAGAGTGAGTTTTTGAAAATAAAAGGTCATTTCGGAAATCCACAGAAACAATTGGCGGAAGTTGCGCAGGCTATATGGAACTTCGCAGTGAAGAACCCAGAGGTATTTCAGGTTATGTTTAATCTTGAAGGTGCATACTGTGATTCCAAGCGCGTCTATTCTCAGGCAATGAATATCAAGGAAAACCCTGTTTGGGAGATGATAGGAGCACTTCGTCCCAAGTCAGGGGAGGCGGTAACAAAAACGTATTACGAATGGTGGTGCCTGACTTATGGCTTTATCTCGATCACCATGACTACTCAGCCCAGGTATGCATTTACTCAGGCAGAATCAGTTTACATGGAAGGCGTACGTCGATTCATAAAGAGCATCATGTAGTATATCATCATTTTTCTGATTAAAAAAAACGAAGTCTCTTTAAAAGGACTTCGTTTTTTTATTATGCATTTTTAGGAAATTTGGTAATCTAAGTCGGCTGTACCATTTGCTGCCTCACTTCAACTTTGCTTTGATGGTAAACCTGAGAATATGGTGGTACGCTGCGAACGAGCCAGGCATTTCCGCCAATAACTGAATCATGACCAATGACGGTGTCTCCTCCAAGTATGGTCGCATTGGCATACACAACAACATTATCTTCTATCGTTGGATGACGTTTCCGGGAAGCAAGCGACTTGGAAACATGGGTTGCTCCGAGCGTTACCCCCTGATACAGTTTAACATTGTTTCCAATATTTGTGGTTTCGCCTATGACTACTCCGGTGCCATGGTCAATGAAAAACGGGTGACCAATTACAGCATTTGGATGAATATCAATACCGGTTTGTCCATGAGCAAATTCAGTGAGCATGCGCGGCAGCAATGGAATTCCACATAGCGCCAAGCAGTGTGCTATACGATATGTAGAAATAGCCATGAAACCGGGGTACAATGCGATTACTTCCTCGATGCTGACAGCCGCCGGATCATTGTCCGAGATGGACTTGGCATCAAGCAATAGCATTTCGTAAACCTCAGGCAGCCGAAAAAAAACATCGTCTAATATTTTTTCCTTGTCCGTATTTAACTCAGGTTGAAGCGGAATCAACATACAATCCAACCTATTACGCAAATTTGCATAGTCCCTGGACAGATCTTTTGGCTGATCAATTTGAAGACAATCCTGACTTATCGGGAAGAGAAAATTGATAAGTTGCTGAATAAACCGGCCTGCTTCGTGCCTCGAGGGCAATTTGGAGCGGTAGGAATTATTCTGTTCGGCTAAACGTTGAAAAAAGAGTTCTTGGGGATTACTGGCCATTATGGGAACGGATAAATTAGCAATCGGTGGAAATTGATAATTTTCATTTGCAATTAAATGTATGAACAAAGAAACATAGAGAAAAATTAAATTTTCTGTATTTCTTTTATAAAACTTGATAACTGTGCATTTTTTGCATCCTTTTCGTCGTATGTTGAATAGTATAGAATCACTAATTTTTGAATGAGCGATTTTATTCAGACCGGGATATTTTTACCCAAGGAAGTAGCTGGCACACTATTAGCATAAGTTATTGTTTTGAATCAATGAGAACTGCAAAATTCATCGGATCGAAGGTCATTGCACTGTTTCTGATCTTCGCGTTAACATCATGTTTTTCGCGATACCTGATCAGTGAAAAACAGGTGAGGGAACACTACGCAAAGATTCCTGTTAAACCTGAGATCAAAATAATTAAGAATGATACCCTTTCGCTGTGTATTGCCAGTGTGGGGGTAGATACGCTGCCAATGCTTTTGCTCATTCATGGGGCTCCCGGTTCTTTGTGGGGATATATGAATATCATGGATGATTCAGATCTGCAAAAACACTATCACATTGTATCGGTGGACAGAGTGGGTTATGGTAAGTCACGGCTTAAAAAGAGAAGGTTTGTGACATCCATTGATATTCAGGCAAAAGCGTTGCTTCCGGTTTTCTCTTTGAACCATTCCAGTCAGAAAGTAACGGTTTTGGGGCGTTCTTATGGTGCTCCTATTGCGGCCAGAATTGTTTCACTTGTACCGGACCAGGTTAAAGAGTTGATCATGGTGTCTCCTGTCATCGATCCCGAGAAGGAAAAGTTTTATTGGTTTTCGAAATGGGGGAGAAACTCATTTGTCCAACTTTTTTTACCCGGTGAATTTAATACGGCAACCGCGGAAAAGTATAGCCATTCCGATGAATTAAAGAAAATGCTTCCCGTTTGGGAAAGTATCACGGTGCCGACGACCGTGATTCAAGGCGGTAATGACTGGATTGCTGATCCGGCAAATTTGGATTTTGCAAGAAGACATATCAAAAGTAAGAGAGCTCAATACATTTTCCTTAATAATGCGGGGCACATGATTACATTTACCCACTCAGCGATGATTAAGGAAATGTTGATAAAAAGTCTGCTGTTTCAGGACAAAATCACTGCCATTGACATAAATGGCCAGTAGTGGCTAAATCATTCCGATGGTCTTAATCAAAAATATTTCAATGCGTTGGTTCAATGCCTTAAAAAGAAAATAGCCGGTTAAAAACCGGCCATTTTACAACACTATAATTAACCTATGATAAGACTCTTGCCCAATAATTAAGTTAAGGGCTTATATTTTGATTCCGAATGATACAACAAAACTTCTGCCGTCTGAACTCCAGATCCCAGCACCCGGGTACATTGTTGGTCTTTTTGTATAATATTGCTTATTCATTATATTATTAATACCCAGTTTCAGGCTATATTGACTACTAAGCTTAAGTGTACCATTTAAGTCCCATAGCCCGTAAGACGGTACTTTTCCTTTGGCACCATTAGCCGAAGGGGTAATAGTATTCAAGGGATCGGAAAAGTTGGAACTAACATAACTGTACTGTAACGCCGCATAAATTCTCTGATGCTGTACCTGCAGGCCGTTTCTGCTGATCCACCTTGGAACCCCTTCCAATCTGTTTCCTTTTACACTCGTATTTTCGTTACCTACTACAGCACTTCCCTTTACGTACCGGGCATCAAAATAAGAGGTAGATGTGAAGAATGAAATCGCGGTACCCAGGCAAGATTGAGTATCTACAATGATTGGCTTGTACTCTGCATAAAGTTCAATTCCGTTTGTAATAGAATTACCTGTGTTCGTTCGCAGCAAATATGCAGCGTTGTTATTGTCTACCATGGACAACATTCCCATTCTGTTTTTGTATGAAATCTGAAAAGGCTCACATCATATGTAAAAATTGGACCGAAGTTCCCACTTAAACCAGCTTCCAAATTGTAGCCGTATGCATCTTTGAGGTTTTTATCCACCTGCTCTAATACCGAACCTGGTATAATATCCTTAAAAACAACGGGCCTGTAAGCTTGGGAAAAACCTCCGTAGACCTTGTTTTTCGCATTGACTATGTATTGCGAGCTTATTCCAAGCAGGGGAAATTTGTGTTTGATGGTATTTGGGATGTTTTCTGTCCTGTAATACCCGATGGATCCAGTCATGTCAGTGCTTCCGTTCTCAATTCTGAATCCCGGTGATATTGACCATTGTGGGGTCAGGTATAGCAGGTTTTCGATGAAAAAAGCTATGTTTTTTGTTTTCATATACATGTTGCGCCCAAAGACAGGGTCGGTAACAGAGAGATCGAAATCGCTTCCTGTCGTTCCCTGCCTAGCTGCCGACGATACAGATTGTTGTTCATGTATTGAATTCCCCCGGCAAGATAACCCGTGATGCCGGGCAGTGTATACTGGTGAACAAGTCTTAATTCAGTTGTGAAACTTTTGAAATTGTCGATATCTACGCTACGCGCCTTGTACTGATTTGTTAAAGGATTAATAGAATCTTTCACGTTAGCGAAGGCGTCGTAAATCACGCTGTTTCTGCTTCCATAAACGCCCGAATTCGTCAATTTTAGTTTTGTTGAGTTGGTTAATTTCCAGTCAAGGACAATTGAGGGAATATAGATGTCAGGATTGAAATAATTACGGGATCTGGTAGACTGCCGTGGGTCACTTGCAAACATCGCATCCGTGAGCGGACCGGGAATCTGGTAAACGTACGAGGACCTCCCCAGCTCAGCCTTCACTTTTAAATTTTTTGTAAATTCATAGGTCAGACTAATGAACTGCGACTGAGCATCTGACCGGGCATTTTTTCGATAACCGCCTGAATGTCGTTTTTGATAGTATGCCGAATAGGAAAGTTTGCCCACTTTCCCGCCAATGGCATTATATGAACTGAATAAGCCGAATGAACCAGCCGTATTGATAGATTCAAAACCAAATGCTTTTGTCGTATCAGGCGCCTTCGTAGTGTAATTCACCATGCCGCCAAACTGAGCTCCATACTGCAGAGATCCGGTACCGCGGACCAGTTCAATACGTTCGATTGATTCCATAGCGGGACTGTAATGGCTCGCTGGATATCCATACATATCGGAATTGGTGATCACTCCGTTTTGGCGGATATTATATTCCCACGAACGGTGAGGATCGAGGCCGCGGGTTGAAATGTTGATCTGGTTACCGCTCCCGTCCATATCGTAGACGAATACGCCCGGTATCTTGGCGAAAATCTGGCGTCCTGTTTTTTCAGAAAGGTTTCCATTCACGCCGTCTAACTCGACTACTTCGTTCTTTTTTCCAGCATTTAAGATCAAGTCTTGGATATCGGGCAGTCTTTCTACCTGAATACTGTTTCTCTTATCCTCAATCAGAACTTCTGCCAGGTCGCGTACGTCTTCTCTCAGAATCACTGAAATGTAGTTTGATTTGCCTGGCTGTAATGAGATGTTGAGACTTTGGGTCAAAAACCCAACATGTGAAAATCGGACTGTTAAGGCTTTGTAATCAGCCGATTCGAACATGAACAGTCCCTCGCTATTTGTGGCAACAACCTGTTGGGTTTCTTCCATTTTCACAGTCACACCCTCCAGTCCGTTCCCTTTTTCATTGGTTATTTTCCCTGAAAATGTTGTCTGCGAAAAGGCGTTGGAATTCACAACAAAGAGTAAAAAAATGAGGGGCCAACAGCTTAGTGGTGAGAACAATCTGGAATGTAATTTTTGTAGAGAATGAGCCATATATATATAGTTTTAACAAGGCTGTGAAAGCCATGCCGATGATAACTCAAGTCGTAACAATGATTTATCAATAGCTAAAATTGCTGGAAAATGGCACCAAATAAGCAATTCCCAGCCCTTGCAAAATAATGTTGGTGCTAAGGCTAATTGCAAATGATGCTCAGAATGGAATATTAGTGTAGTGGTACGAAATCAGGGGGAGGAACTGTGACGCCATATTCCGTTAATGCCGTAGCATGCGCAACGAAGGTTTTATAAGTTGCAGGAAACGCCCAATCCAATATGAAGAATGTAAGCTTGCGGCCATTGGCCATATATTCCTTTAACAAATTTTTAAGAAGAGAATTATTCTGATTTTTGGGGGACTCTTTTGACGATTTCACCTGATCCTCAAATGTGGAAACAAGGTTCCAGAATCGGTCACGAGCATTTTCTCTGTAACGACATTTTACAAATAGTGTATCGTTAAGCATTTGCTTGGATACGATGTCGTAGTAATCAGCACCTTGCACCAGCTCACCTTCGGCGGGTTCAGCAATTTGCCAATCCGTGGCGTAAGGTAATGATATCGGTATTTTTAGAAGAAACTCTTGGTCGGCTTCATTTACAGGGACTTTCTCCTGATCGACATTTCCGGCAATATTGTAAAAGGAAAACCCCATCATATTGAATATGAGCAGACCGAACAGCAATATGGGTAGAAAAATTTTCAAGAAACGTATGCCGAAATCATAGACCAGATTTTGCAAATATATGCTAAGCAAATCTAAATTAGAAAGTTATCTTGTGCTTTGCCCGAAATTGGCTTTATATGTTACCTAATGACTTTTTGTGTTACCGATTCAAGATCGTTTGAGGCTTTTAGGAGATATATTCCATTTGAAAGTAAACGTAAATCCAGTTCCTCCTGAAAGAGAATCGATTGTTCCTTCGAAGTTATTTCCTTTAAAACCTTACCCTGCAAATTGATGAGCTGAACCTTGATGACGGAACGCTTTTTACTGTACACTTTAAACGTAAGGAAGTCTTGGGCAGGCACTGGGTAGGCCTCTAATCTCATCGATATTTCCGGCGACTCTACGGTCGGGACAGGAACGGAAGTAACTAATGCGCCGGCTGGTTCGTATTGCGGAATGTTCACAGTTTCACCGGGACGGTCGGTGACTACGATCGTACCCTCGTGGTAAGATTGGGAAATGACGATGCCGTCTCTCCATTCGTCCACGACAAAGGAATAAACATAATTTCCAACTATCTCGGGAGCATTCCAAACCAGTTTTTTGTTTTTCGTATCAACCTTGAATGTCCCGTTTCTCGTGAGATCATTTGGGTAGAAAAAGGTTGATTGTAAACTTCTTACGCCACAGGTTCCAGGCGAAGGCTTACTAACGTTTTGCAGTCTTACTGAAATACTATCCTTGTCTGCAACCAATGGTTTTAAATCTATTGAGAATACTTGCTTAATGCCGGCCGCAATCAGTGGGTAAGGCAGGACGGGAGAATTATTGGGCGACTGGGTATCAAGTACAGTCCAGAGGAAAAGATTTTCAGTTATCGCATTGGGTAAGTTAAGATAAGGGCTTCTGGAGTCGATCGCAGTAGAAATTTGAAATGTGCCTGATGATGGATAGGTATAGGTTTTTTCAAAAATTGCTACACCCACAGCGACATCAGGCAGTCTGGTCGTTGAGACCCAAGGGATTTCACTAGTGTAACCATCACCAAAACAAACAGGAACCTTCTGCGAGCTTATACCATCCCCTGATCCGACATTTAAGTTAATGTACAGATGAACGGACACTTTATAAGTCTGACCAGAAACATGTACTGCTCTAATCTCTCCACCCATCAAATGACTGGCATAGGCACTGGGTAAAAAGAGTAACGAAAGCAATAAAATTTTATAGAGAGTTTTCATAGCATAAGAAACGTAGGAAGAAGTTTACTTCTGGTTTCAAAACGTTAGAATATTCTTTTTTTGTATTTCCTGCGGTTGTATTCAGCAAAGAATTTTGTCTATAAAACTGATGGTAAGGATATTTCAGGTTATTGATGTTTTTAATCCTTGTAAATCAGCACTTCGCTGCTTCCGTCACTTTTCATGTAGGCCCGATACATGCCTTCACTGTTGAAAGGCATAGATATGTTACCTTTTCTGTCCAACGCAATTATACCGCCTTCCCCACCACGTTCAACCAACTTTTTCATGACGACTTCTTCGGAGGCATCTTTAAGCGACAATCCCTTGTATTCCATCAATGCCGAAATGTCGTACGCAACTACTGACCGGATGAAAAATTCACCGTGACCGGTAGCCGACACCGCACAAGTGTTGTTATTGGCATACGTCCCTGCGCCAATGATTGGAGCATCTCCCACTCGCCCAAAACGTTTGTTTGTCATGCCTCCTGTTGAAGTTCCAGCTGCCAGATTGCCAAATTTATCAAGGGCAACACAACCTACCGTTCCAAACTTTTTACCTTCTGTGAATATCAAATCATCTTGCTTTACAGCGCCCGTTTTAGGAGTCTTTTTTATTTGCTTTCCTTCTTTTTCTGAATGATCCAGTTCAATTTTTTCTTCTTCTTTTGCTTTTTGTAAGGCCTTAAAACGTGCTTCTGTGTAGAAGTATGATGGACCAACAAGTTCCATTCCCTGGTCTCTTGCAAATGTTTCCGCACCTTTCCCTATCATCATCACATGTGGAGACTTTTCCATTACTGCGATAGCAGTCCGGATGGGGTTTTTGATGGTTGTAACACCAGCAATTGCCCCGGCTTTTAGGGTTTTGCCTTCCATGATCGAGGCGTCGAGCTCATTTTTACCCTCATGTGTAAAGACTGCACCCTTGCCAGCATTGAATAGGGGAGAATCTTCCATCACCATAATGGCTGCTTCAACTGCTTGTACACTCGTTCCCCCATTTTTTAAAACCGCATAGCCCTTTTGAAGGGCAGCATTCAACCCGTCCCGATATGCCTTTTCCTTTTCCGGGGACATATTGGCACGTGTAATTGTGCCCGCTCCCCCATGGATCACGATGGTTATATTTCCTGTTTCAGTTTGAGCCCTGGCTTTGATCCCTATTGTTATGGCTAGTAAAAGGAAGAGAAAACGGCTGGATTTCATATTGGTAGGTGTAAATGGTACTTTCAAAGCTAGTAAGTAAAAGGGATATTGTTAAACATTTAACGCCTTGCTGTTCGGGATTTTCGCGTCTTCCGTGCCGAAAACTTTTAAGGTTCTGTGATTTCTGATCGAAGTGTTTTCTTGTGAGGCACCTTCCAATTCAGTCTTTGTCAGTAGAGCGTCTTAATTAATCTCTTTTTGCTTGAATTGATAATTCACCAAGTAAAAGTAGCCTATTTATGAAAAAACGATTACTGGGTTTTTGTGTGTTGATTTCCTGCGTATACGAAGTTCCTCAGGCTAACGGTCAATCAGGATGGAAAATGATTGGGGGTAAAATAGCCACATCCTGGGCCGAAAAGGTCGATCCGCTTAAGCCACATCCTGAATATCCACGCCCACAATTGATACGGGCCAATTGGATTAATCTTAATGGTCTCTGGGATTTTGCTATTGTTCCTAAGTCTTCAGCAGAAACAAAGCCTGTCAAATGGGATGGGAAAATCTTGGTACCCTTTGCCGTGGAATCTGCTTTATCTGGTGTCGGGAGAACGGTTGGGAAAGACAGTTTGCTTTGGTATCAGTTAACGATGGACTACACACCAAGGGGGAAGGGACAAAATACTTTGCTGCACTTCGGGGCTGTGGACTGGCAATGTGAGGTGTTTGTAAATGGGAAAGAGGCAGGCTCCCACAAAGGAGGTTACGATCCGTTCACAATAGATATCACTTCGCTATTGGTCAAAGGTAAAAAGCAAGTCATTCAGCTGCGTGTGTGGGATCCAAGCAGTGACGGTCCGCAACCGCGTGGTAAGCAAATCAAAAACCCAAAAAGTATCTGGTACACGCCTGTCACCGGCATCTGGCAAACAGTGTGGCTCGAAAGTGTGCCCCCAAGCTATATCTCTTCGACGAAAAACACACCTGATATTGACAAACAGCTGATCAATGTTGAAACCAAAATTGAAAAGAGCCTGCCCAATGATCAGGTAAAAATAACCGCTTGGGATGGATTAGCACAGGTAGCGGAGCAAACTGCAACTCCAAACAGTGTTGCTGCACTGTCTGTAATCAATCCAAAGCTTTGGTCGCCATCAAATCCTTTTCTCTACGACCTGAAGATTACGCTGTTGCGGAATGGCAAAGTTGTCGATGAAGTCAAAAGTTATTTTGCAATGCGTAAGATTTCAATGAAGCCGGATGAAAATGGAGTTCAGCGAATGTTGCTGAACAATCAGTTTGTGTTTCAATATGGTCCGTTGGATCAGGGATGGTGGCCGGATGGATTGTATACTGCTCCGACTGACCAAGCGCTCAGGTTTGACATCGTGAAAACCAAGGAAATGGGATTCAACATGATTCGCAAGCACGTGAAGGTTGAGCCAGCACGGTGGTACCGCCATTGTGACGAGCTCGGGATGCTGGTTTGGCAAGACATGCCTAGTGGGGATTTAGGAAATAATTGGGAACAGAGACCCGGTATAACCGGGGCAGAAACGGATCGTGACCGGACGCCAGAATCAGAAAATATCTACAGGACTGAATGGAAGGCAATTATGGACGCAACATACAACTTTCCCTCTATTGTTGTGTGGGTACCTTTTAACGAGGCCTGGGGACAATTCAAGACTGGGGAGATAACGGAGTGGACAATGCAATACGATCCAAGCAGACTGGTGAATAGCGCGAGTGGCGGTAATTTTTACCCGGTGGGGCATATTATCGATATGCATAATTATCCTGCTCCTGTTATGCCGAGACCTGATCTTTTTGGAGCGAAACAGGTAATTGTTCTGGGTGAGTTCGGGGGGCTGGGTTTACCTGTAGATAAACATACCTGGCAACAAAAAGACAATTGGGGATACCAGAGCTTTAAAAATCAGGAGGATCTTTACAACCGGTACGCTTCATTTGTTGATCGTTTTGAGAGCCTGATCAGGAAGGGGCTGTCTGCGGCAGTTTATACACAAACAACTGATGTTGAAGTTGAAACGAATGGCCTGATGACGTACGACCGAAAGGTTGTCAAATTTCCGGAAGCCAAACTGCAACAGATTCATATGAAATTGTACAATCCATCTTTGGTAAATTTAAAGCATTAAAAACCAGCAAGTCCGCCATAACACCTGGCGGACTTGCTAAATAATATTCGGAAGAACTTTTATAATTGAAAAGCTGGAGTTTAAGTATCTAACCATTTTCCGACCCAGTCGTCTCAATCTACTTTTTCATTTGCGCTTCCACAACAGCTATCGCAACCATGTTGACGATCTCTCTCACTGAGCTTCCCAGTTGAAGAACGTGAACAGGTTTTTTTAATCCCAGAAGAATTGGTCCGATTGTTTCCAATTCAGCCGCTTCTTTAAGCAAGTTGTAAGCAATGTTGCTTGCAGAAAGATTAGGGAAAATCAGGGTATTGGCGCCGCCGTCTACCAAGTCGCTGAATGGATGGTTTTCGCGTAAAAGCTCTGTGTTGAAAGCAAGGTGCGCCTGCATTTCGCCTTCAACGATCATTGACGGATTACGTTTCTTAAGGATTTTAGTAGCCTCGCTCATTTTTTCTGCATCCTTTCCACTGGCACTACCGTAATTCGCATAGGTCACCAATGCGATCCTTGGCACAATATTAAATCGTTCGATTGCGCGCGCAGTGAGTTCCGTTATCTCAACAATCTCGTCAACAGTTGGATCGAAATTTACTGTTGTGTCAGAGAAGAACAAAGGCCCCTTAGGAGTAAGCAGAATGTACATCCCCGCCACCTTGTTGACTCCATCCTGCTTTCCAATTACATGTAGAGCAGGGCGTATTGTATCGGGGTAAGTCCTGGTAAGTCCGGAAATGAAAGCGTCAGCATCTCCGTTTTCGACCATCATGGAACCGAAATAGCTTTTGAAGTAAATGGTTCGGCGTGCTTCGATGGGTGTCAAACCTTTACGCTGTCTTTTCTCATAGAGTTTGGCAGCGTATGTATCAATCATTTTCTCGTTTTCCTCTGAACGCGGATCAACGATGGACACATCTCCCAAATCCAGTTTGCTATCCCTGATCAACTGTTGGATGGTCTCTTCGTTACCCAAAAGGATTGGGTAGGCAATACCTTCGTCACGAACCTGCTGAGCTGCTTTCAACACCTGAATATTTTCAGCATCGGCAAACACAACTCGTTTCGGAGCAAGCTTCGCTTTACTAAGGATTACACGGGAGATCTGCTCGTTCATGCCAAGCCGGCTGGATAATTCCTGTTCGTAAGCATCCCAGTCGGTGATAATTCTTCTCGCCACACCGGTTGCAATGGCAGCTTTCGCAACCGCGGGCGCCACAGTGGTAAGCAAACGCGGATCGACCGGTTTCGGAATTATATATTTGTTTCCAAAGACAATATTGGTTTCGTTGTAAGCAAGGTTTACGATATCAGGAACGGGCTTTCTCGCTAATTCAGCAAGAGCATAAACCGCCGCCAGTTTCATTGCTTCATTTATCTCTGTTGCCCTGACATCCAGCGCACCACGAAAAATATACGGAAAGCCAAGTACGTTATTAACCTGGTTTGGATAATCTGAACGACCAGTTGCCATAATTACGTCCTCGCGGGCCTCAACTGCGTCGGGGTAAGGGATTTCCGGATTCGGATTTGCCATAGCAAGCACAATAGGGTCTTTGGCCATCGATTTGACCATATCTTTGGAGACAATATCAGCGGTGGAGAGGCCCAGGAAAATATCTGATCCAACCATGGCTTCCTCCAGAGAACTGTAAACATTATCCGTCGCAAACTGCTGTTTCATTCCATTCAAATCCGTCCTAGCCGTATTGATGTGGCCCTTCGTATCGAACATCGCAATATTTTTGGGATTAGCGCCCAATGCAATGTATAATTTGGTACATGATACTGCAGACGCCCCAGCTCCTGAAACAACCACGCGGATATCTTTAATGTCTTTTTTAACGAGAAGCAACGCATTCAGCATGGCAGCAGAGCTGATGATCGCAGTGCCATGCTGATCATCGTGCATTACCGGAATATTCAGCTCTTTTTTAAGTCTTTCTTCTATTTCAAAACATTCAGGTGCTTTGATGTCTTCCAGATTGACGCCACCAAATGTTGGTTCTAGAATTTTGACTGTTCTTACGAATTCATCAACATTCTTTGTGTTCAGTTCAAGATCAAAAACGTCGATATCAGCATATATTTTGAACAGGAGCCCTTTACCTTCCATGACCGGCTTCGAAGCTTCTGGGCCAATGTCGCCCAGCCCCAGTACGGCCGTGCCGTTGCTGATTACCGCAACCAGATTGCCTTTTGCGGTATACAGATAAGCGTCTTCGACATTTTCAGCAATTTCAAGACAAGGCTCTGCGACACCTGGTGAATAGGCTAAGGAAAGATCTCTTTGTGTATTATATTCTTTGGTGGGGATGACCTGGATTTTACCGGGTCTGCCTTTGGAATGGTAATAAAGCGCGTCTTCTTTTCTGATTTTCTTATTCATACGGTAGCACAAATTTTTCGTGCTAAGGTACAAACATTCATTGCAACCGCATGATTTTAGCGATTAATATGAAAGGGAAATTTGTTGAATAAAAGAAGATAAATGCTGCAATTACAAATCCTTCAGCACTTTTTTAGTTGGAGAAGAATTGTCATCACTGAATGAAGGGCTATTCATCAGTTTTTTTTGGCTCGTTTTGTATGAAGCTCTCCTTTTCATTACGTAGGCAAAAACCATGTACATCACAAACATCCCTATGTAAATATAGAGTGATGCTGTATTGGTAATGTCTCCATGAAACGTGAAGAACAAAGAAGTGTTTACAATCGTAACCATCCAAAGAGTAAACGAAGCCCAAAAGTGGTTTAAGCCGCTATCAAGAAGTATGTGGTGCATGTGATTTCTGTCGGCGACGAAGGGTGAACCTCCTTTTACAATTCGTACAATAAAAACCCGAAGCGTATCAAAAATGGGAACGATCAGTAAAACCATCACGATAATGGGTGCATTGAAATATGCATTGGGATCGTAGAGGTAGCCTACGTTCAGAGACAGAAACTCAACTGCAAAAATAGATAGCAGATATCCAACAATCAGAGAGCCTGTATCACCCATGAATATTTTGCTGGTTTTTGAAAAATTAAATCTAAGGAAACCAAGCAGCGCTCCCGACATAGAAAATGCAAGGCACCCGAACGAGAAATGTTCATTTAGGATAAACCAAATTCCGAAACCGACCCCGGCTATGAGGCTGATTCCCCCTGCGAGACCATCGATTCCATCTATCAGATTGATTGCGTTGATTATCGCAATAAATATGAATATAGTGAGGGGAATGCTCACAACGTCCGGGATGTGGTGTACACTGAAGATTCCATAGAAATTGTCAACTTTGAAATTTCCCATCGCGACCAAAATCATCGATGCAAATATCTGCACGATTAATTTTTTAGTCGGATCTACCGCGAGAATATCGTCTTTCAGGCCCAAAAAGAATAAAATCACGATACCCGTCATCGACAGGTTGATCAGATTAGATTCTACAATATTTTCAGAATGGGGCCACAAAAAATAAGCGATCAAAGTGGCAGCGAAAATGGCAATCCCGCCAAGTGTTGGCGTTTCGGTCTGATGCGAGCTTCTAAAACCTGGTTTTGCAGTCAAATTCAGTAATCCCGATAAATTGATGATAATAGGGATTGCTATAATTGAAAGGAAACAGGCAATGAGAAAGGAAAGAATACATTGATATACATCATGATGAATGATGTTATTGAAGATCCCTTCACTTAATATTTGTATGGGTATTAGTTGTATCATGCTTCGTTAGGATGAATTGCTATGCCTTGTGTGTTGTCACCCATAATTCCTTCGTTAAAGTTGGTATTTTTTTATGTAACGATGAAATTCCGGCAAACTATAGCGTAAAGAAATTTATTCAACGGTCAGGTAATCAGTTGGTGATTCTGTGGATCTAGATAAACTGAGAAATCTTTCTCAATGGTTTTAATAAAAAGGTGTAAAATCTCGGTCTTAGCTTATTGATAGACCAGGCCTTTTTATCGTTTCTATTCGCCTTCCACCTATTATTTAATGTACTATTACTGACTCCTCCCGCTCTCATTTTTACAATAACTTTTGGTATATAGGTAAGGCTGATACCAGATTTATGGATCATCCTTAGCATGAGCTCATAATCAGCCGCACTTCCCATATCCAGCCGAAAATTTCCAATTTTCGAATAACACTCCCTCCTGACGAAAAATGTAGGATGTGGCGGCATCCATCCATATAAGAAGGCATTTTCTTTATATTCTCCTGCATTCCATTTCCTCTTAACCAATTTCTCGTCTGCACCGTCAACGTATTCAAGATCTCCATAACAGGCCTGAGCGTTTGTGGATTGAAGAACATTTGCTACGCGCGATAAAACTGTCGAATCTGCATAAAAGTCATCAGCATTAAGGATTCCTATCACCTCACCGGTAGCAAGGGCAATCCCCTTGTTCATCGCGTCATAAATTCCCTGGTCGGGCTCGCTTATAAACTGCGAAATATGATTGCCATAGCTTAGGATCACGTCCTTGGTACCGTCACTTGAATTACCGTCCACGATTATATACTCAACGAATGGATAATCCTGGCTTAGTACCGAATTTATGCAACTGTCAATAGTTTTAACACCGTTAAAGACGACTGTAATTATGCTTATTTTCAATGAGATATATTTCGTGTTTTAATAAAAACAGCCGGATTGCCCTGATAAATACTGTAAGGATCCATATCTTTTGTTGCTACTGAATTTACTGCCAGAACAGCGTGCGAACCTACCTTCACACCAGGACAAACAATTGCCTTTGCCCCGATCCAGGCACCATTTTCAATGACCACGGGCTTTACAATGAGATCAAAACTACTCTTTGTATAGTCATGGTTTCCTGTGAGTAAATAACTTTCCTGTGACAGACAGACATTTGTACCCAAAGTCACCATTGTGAGGTTGTCAATCCACACTTTTTCTCCGATCCACGTCTGGTTTCCTACTTTCAGATACCATGGGTATTTAATATTGACTTTTGGTTTAATCGTTACATTTTCACCTATTTGGGCACCAAAAACTCTTAATAACCAGCATTTTAAGGTCATTGGGTAGGGAGTATATGTATTTATAAAGCCACGTCCTACCAGGTACCATAAAATTTGCCTGAAATAACTTCCAGGATTATATCCCTTATTGTCGTACCCGGACAGATTTGTTTGGGCTCTTGAGATTTTTTCCATATTCTGTCCTAAAATGTGCAATGATACTATCCTTGTCTTTACCCGCCTGCTGATATACTTCATAAATTTTAGCATCTACCAGAAAACGATACCAAAATCCTTGCAGAAAATGCCAGATCAGGCCTTTTTTGCCGTCGAGAAATCCAAGCTTAAAAATAAATCTGTAAATAAAATAAATGAAGGGACGGGTAAACAAAGGCAACCCGGCGTATTTGATTTTCAGATACCTGGTTCGTTGTTCCTGGCTGCCCCAGAAATTTGGATCGACTGTGTCTTTGTTGTCAAAGTTATATTTAATATTCAATAAATCTATAACCTCGCGTATGGAATAATTGTTATGTTTTTGCGTCCACCACGTGAGATTATTGAGGTTGTGGTCCACAATATCACTCTGTAACTGAGCGGTTTCGCCACTAGTCAGTTTAATATGCTCGTCCATCCAAAGTTCCTCACATTCTCCAACCCCTCTTCTCCATACTCTGAGCAGCCAAATCGGATAATAACCTCCATGTTTGATCCACTGATTCATAAAAAAAACCCTTCGCTTTACATAAAGCCCGGAAATGGATTCGGAGACCGTGGAAAGATTGGTGTTCAGTTCTTCGGCAAGTTCGTCGGTAATGTACTCATCAGCGTCCATTCGCATCAGCCAACGAGTGTTAAAGGGGTTTTGCTGTATGCCAAAATTGAATTGAAAAGCGTAGGAAACCCAAGGGTTTTGCACAACCACCGCACCTAAGCCTTCGGCAATTTGTACCGTATTGTCTGTCGAAAATGAATCTATTATAAAAATTTTATCCGTGATGAGGTGAAGGCTTTTGACACAACGTTCAATATGTTTTGACTCATTGTGTGTTAAAATGATGACGGATAAATCAATCATATTTGTCAATGTGCAACCCTGTTGGGATCTCGTTAGTTGTCCAAATATAATTATATTTTCTTAATTTTCTTGTATTCTTCTAATAATTGGAGCGCTACTACGGAGATGTCAAAGTTCTCTGTCACCATCTTGTAGGCGTGTTTTACCAATTTTGTCGCATATTCATCATCTTGTAATATTTTAAGAAGTCCCGTTGAGACGCCTTCGCTTGTCAGAGGCGTGAGGTAAGCAGCGTCATACCTTTTTATGTAATCACCGAAACCCACTCTATCTGAGACTATCGTTGGTACTCTTGAAGTCATGGCTTCCAGAACTGCGATAGAAAACCCTTCGGAATAGGAGGGTAGGACAAAAACATCCGCGTCCGATACAGCCTCCTTTTTATTTACGTCGGTCAGCATTCCAACCAGTTTTATTCTGCTACCAAGGTCATTTTTTTTGATAAAATCTTCAGTCTCGACCAGATAACCGTCATCAGGCCCGGCCAGGATCAGGATTGCATTTGGAATCTGATCCTGTATCTTTTCAAAGGCAGGCAAAAGTAAATCCAGTCCTTTTTTAATATTCAACCTACCCATAAAAAGGATAAGTTTTTGATCTATTGAAATGTTGTGTTTTTTTCTAAAAATGCCCTTTTCCGGTAATTGCGTATATTCCGCAACTTTCATTCCGTTGGGAACAATCACCATATTTTTGGGCCGGTAACCCAGGTAACGGATCACATCTTCTTCTTCGTCAGTGTTGTTAATTTGTATCAAATCAGCTTTCCCCAACAAACGTTTTTGATAGAGGGTTGAAACGATTTGTTTTTTCCACTTGCTGTGATCAATCGCCCATCTGTCCAGCAGGCCATGGATGGTAATAACCTTTGCTACATGGCCGGGTACGAGAAAAGGCGCAAGGCTTCCAAAATGCCAAATTCCATGCATGTGGACGACATCATATTCGTCGATATGTTTTTTTAAAAATGAGTATAGTTCAACGGAGAATTCGTTGAAAAACTTACTGACCGGTTTAGTGCGTTTACACTCAAAAAGTCGTGCACCTGCTGGCACCGGGTAACTTTTTTCCCCTGGCGTCATTGGGCTCAGGATATCTACCTCGTGGCCCTGCCGCAGAACTTCTGTCGTATGATCATAGATGATTCGGGCAGGTCCGCCGATGGCCCATGTATATGCACATATATTAAGTATTCTCATTCGGTCGATTAAATTTGGGAACAAACACAGACTCGTAGAGATGATCAAAACGCAAGATCATCAACAGCTTACAAGCTTCTATAGCAATCCATCATCTCTATGGCTACCTCCTTTGCCGCAAATGGCGCAATGATGAGTTTGGACTCATTTCCCATCTCAGTTATTTTTGAGGGATTGTGAACAAAGAAACTAAGCGCTTCTTCAAGTTCAGCCTGTTCGGCGGGATCAAATGTGAAACCATTCTGTCCAGTTCTAACGATGTCTTTCACGCAGCCGCATTTGTTGGAAACAATAACAGGCATGCCGCATACCATGGCCTCATTAACAACAAGGCCCCATGGCTCAGATTTGCTTGGTAACACCAGTACGTCGCTCTGCGCAAGCCACACGGGAACTTTATACCAGGGATGTCCTCCTGCAAAAACGATATTATCGCTGGCTGAAGCTAACTTTTCCAGCGTTGCCCGGGAGGGACCTTCGCCCACGAAAATCAGGCCCCATGGGGAACCATTTTCTTTTTGATTGTTATTGACATTAATAAAAGCGTTGATAAGTAATTCAAGATTCTTTTCCGGTGCCAGGCGTCCTACGTAAACAAAATTGGATTTATCCTTCCGCATATGGCTTTGTGCTTCCAGGAAGTTTGTCCTGATGATCTCTTCATCGATCACGGCTGCATGGCGCACGGTAATACGCGACCTCTGTATTCCAAGTCTGAGTAAATAATGAGCAGAGGATTTTCCGAAACAAAAGAACACATCCGCTTGCGACAAAATCCATTTTTTGATTGTCTCTTTCATTGCTGACCGATCTCGGTCCATGGCGGACGATTCAGACGAAAGTACAACTTTTACACCACGCGATCTTGCATAGATCATTAATAGAATCTGGGCCCAGTCGAAGTAACCTGTAACATTTAAGATCGTTGGCTTGAACTCGTGAAAGGCCTTCAGCAGCCGGATAAATCTTGGCAAAAACCTTACCTGATCGAGGCTTCGTTTAAATAAAACTTTGTAGGGGTAATCGTAAGGGAAATAGGTGTCGTCATCCTTCATTTCACTTCGGCTGGATTCGTGCAAAGCAATATGAACAACCAGAAAAGCGCTTTCGGGATGGGTTCTCTTCAAAGCGAGGTTGATCTCACTAAAAAGTTTCGATTTATAATGCGCCCATAATTGGTTGTGAATTAACAGTATGCGCATCAGTTCTTTTTGTTAAGGTATTCCAAAAATATTGGATAAAGATTCTGTGCCAAAAAAGCCTGCCCTTTATCATTGTAGTGAATTGTGTCTGTTTCGCGAAAGTAATCAAGCGAGATTCCCAGATCGAACTCATTGATTAAACGGACATTATGTTCCCTGGCAAATCCCATGATCTCTTCTCCCTGGTCGTTAAAAGCGCCCAGCTGAACTTCCGAAATTTCCGGATGCAAATAGATAAAAAATGGAATTGAGTCTTTTTTGGCCATCGTCAGTAATTCTTCATAGCCAGAATTAAAACCCTCTCCTGGTTTCCTGATACCACTTGACCGAAGCTTTGAGCGTTCGGTGGAGTCCAAAGGGGCGTGCGGCTCAGGTTTTGGTGTGGGGAAAATTAGATCATTGGTTTTAAACACAACGAGATCCCTATATCTGTCCCAGAGCTCGATTAGCGCCAGCGGATATTGTTTAGTTGGGAAGTTGGGATTTACGCCAACAAGCCTTTCGGCACCGGACATGTTATCGTGGGAATCATGGCTGCTTGTTACCAGGCATATTAAATCAGCACTAAACAAACCGTATTTCTTGAGGTAACCGGCAATATTATCCGGACCCCAGGAACCAGCTGCAATATTCAGTACCCGAACTTTTTTCTTCAGCGTAATGGATAATTTCTTTTCCAGCTTGGTAGAAGCCAGGCTATCCTGATCAGTCAGACTTCCGCCGTTAATGACCGAATCCCCGATCAACAGTACAACCAAAGTGTCGGTTTCCGTGACCGGATCACTGCGCATGGAGAGATTATTGGTACGAATGATGTTGCCAAAGCGGCTTAACTCCTGGTTTGGGGCATAGATGTATTCAAAAGCGGGGTCGGCGATATAAAGGGGTGCAGTGCAAAATCCATATTTTACCCTCAAAACAATCTCCGCAACTCCTGCCAGAAGAAAAAGGGCTATAAAAAATCGAAAAATAAATTTCAGCATAGAGTATTATCAGCGCCGTACCGTTAGCGCCTGCAAATTTAGAATTAGTTTTCTAAATATAAGTTTTGGCTTTCTCAAAGATTGTAATTCTCGAGAGGAGGGATTGTATACAATACTGAAAATGCATTATATCACCCCAATTCTAAAATCTCGATCAACTCGATATTATTGCCAAATGGGTCGCGGAAAGAAAAGCGGATTCGGCCCGGTAATGGAGATTCATTTTTTATTACAATTCCATTTGACTCAAGAATCAGTCGGGAAGATTCCAGATTTCCAACTTCAAAGGCAGGGTGTCTTTTGGATAATTGATGGTTTTCCTCAGGCCTTACATGCAGCTGAATATCACCGATTTCATACCATATAGCTCCTTTGGGCAAAGGATATCCCAAGTCTGTGAGTTCCTTTAAACCTAAAACATTTGTATAAAAATCCCTTGCTTCCTGCTCCTTTCCTTCCGGGATACAGAGCATTATGTGATCCAGGCGCTTGAAATCAATACTCACTAGTCAAATGGGGTTGGGTACGTAAATTAAAACCCAAATTTAAACTAAACGTTTCTGAAAGAGAGATAAAAAATGAGGTTGACTAAAAATCGTGAGCTGCTTTTGATAAAGGCATGGTGAAATATGGTTATTTCAAGACCGGTCCTTTGCTTACAGCTTTACCGCCTTTCCAAACGGCTTCGATTTTCCGGGTATTTTTGATGTCGTTTTCGGGATTCGAAGTGAGTACAATAAAGTCAGCCCGTTTTCCTTTTTCAAGCGTTCCGGTGTCGTCTGCAATTCGAAGCGCTCTTGCCGCATTTTTCGTGCTGATGGTAATCGCCTGCATTGGTGTGAGTCCAGCCTGAACCATAAGTTCCATTTCCAGATGTTCTGTAAATCCCTGTGTACGAATCGGGTATGCGCCAGAGTCTGTTCCCAGGGCAATCATAACCCCTGCGTCATTCATTTTTTTGAGATTAATAAATGCTGTTTTAGAAGCAGCTTTATTTTTTTCGTAATCGGATGAAAACTTAATTTTGGTACTATAATCGGATCCAGTGATCATTTCCAGCACACCTGGCTCAAGTGAGGCCTGAAAAAATGGATCCGTGATCCAGGAAGGTTTGTCGCCATAAACGAAATTATATTGATCGAGGGCCAGCGTTGGAATGTATATCACCCCCTTTTTTCTCATCTGTTTCAATAATTCGTCGTCAACGACTTTGTCACGAATGCTGTGTGCGATAATATCGAGTCCAGCTTCTACAAGTAATTTGGCATCATCTGCATAAAATAAGTGAGCGGCCACACGAATGCCTAGTTTGTGTGCTTCATTAATAATTGCCTTGTAGATTTCAGGCTTCATTTTCTGAGCATTGCCCCCGTGGTCATCAACCCACATTTTAATCACAGTAGGCTTAACCTTTGCCACATGTGCCACCATTGGAGCAACTTCTTCAACAGTCTTAGGCCTTTGGAGGAGATTCATCCAGGAAATCGGGTTGCTGTCCGGCGTATTAAAGCCATATCCAGCCGAGTAAAGTCGTGCTCCCGGCAGCAGCCCGGCAACAGTCGAGTCGCGCAAACCATTATCGAAAATAATTGGCCTGTCAGTCCCCATTGCCAGCACCGCGCTGACACCATAATCCTGGTATTTTTTCAAATGGGCAAGAACATTCTCTCGGGTATAATTTCCGGCAGTGGCAGTTGTCCCTTTTAAAGTCCCGACGTGGGCATGAGCACAGATGAGAGCAGGGATAATTGTTTTACCCGTCATGTCTAGCTGCCTGGCTTCGCTGTCCTGTATTTTAGGCTGAATATTCAGAATCTTGCCACCTGAAATAAGGATATCTGTTCCAGGTTTCGACGCGGCCCCAGTACCATCAATGACCGTAGCATTTTTTATCAGGATCCTGTCAGATGTCTGCCCGGGTGCACTAAAGCTTAGCATTGAAAGGGTGGAAATAAGGAGGAAATTTTTCATGCTTTTTGGATTAAGTGCCTTAAAGATAACCTTCCAACGTCTCCGTCCCAACTATTATTCTTGACAAGGGCTCCACAATCTAGGCAAACTTATTCCAGCTGTCATAGGCAAGTCCGAGTCCTACGCTCGATAATTTGTTCTCATCTGCCCACGCTGCGTTGGGAAACAATCTTCTGAATTCGTGCTGAATTAAAGGAATTTCTGTTGAGCCGCCAGTCATGATGACAAGCTCTATATTGGAGGCGGAAACGCCCGCTATCTGAAGACAATCAATAGCGGATTCAGCTATCTTGCTGGTTTTTTGCACGATGGCTTCGTTGAAAAGCGCTCTTTTTACCGGTATCGACAAGTCTTCTTCAAGAAAGTCAAATGGCGCGTTGTATTCGTCCATTGTGGTCAGCGCAATCTTCGTTCCCTCAGTTGCGGCAAGCAGTGAGTGGCCGGTTTCCTGTTCCAAAACTTTGATCAATCTGTTGTATCTAATCTTATCATGAGATTCAAACAACAGCTGCTTTGTCTGGAATATAATTTTGTTGGTGTACAAAAAATTGACTTTGCTCCACTCGGATAAATCATAATAATGACGAAGGGGAACTTCAAGATTTTTTTCGCCATAGGTACTTCTGTAGCCGAGCTCTGGCATGATTGCAGCCAGACTTAATTCTTTGTCGAAATCGTTTCCACCAACTCTGATTCCTGTATTGGCCAGGATGTCCGAGGAACGATCATGTTTATGGATATTTTTACCCGAAAGCCGTATCACCGTAAAATCGGAGGTGCCGCCGCCCAAATCAACTACCAAGGCCAGTTTTTCCCCTGTGACGTTGGCTTCATGTGCAAAAGCGGCGGCAATAGGTTCATACTGAAAATCAATGTGTTTAAAGCCAAGTTGCAGGGCTATTGCCTTCAGTTCGGCTTCCGCCCGCACGTCCGCCAGCTGATCCTGGTCGACAAAATGGACCGGGCGGCCCATCACCACATGTTCAATTTCCTGGCCCGAATCTGTCTCGGCCTTTTGTTTCATGTTTTTCAAAAAAGCGGTAATGATCTGGTCAAACTTCATCAGCTCGCCATTAACCATCGTCCCTTGTTTCATTACAGTCGTTCCGAGAACTCTTTTTAAGCTACGCATCAAGCGCCCGGGATTCTTAGCCAAAAACATATCCATCGCCGCCCGGCCGTAATATGCAGTGTTATCTTTTCGAAGAAAAAACATCGCGCTCGGAATGGTCACACTATCATTTTCAACGGGTATGAGTTGTATGTTGTTTTGAGTTGCGGTGGCAATGCTGGAATTGGAGGTGCCGAAGTCAATTCCGCAAGAAATATTGATCATTGGTAATTTTTGAAAATTTGGGCGCGCAATTTCGGGCAAAAAATCTTGGATTCCAATTAGTAGTACCTGTTTTTTAGTGGAACTGGATATGATTGGAGTTCTCATAGATCCTTTTTTTTGTTTTAGGCGGAGGATCGATCCTGTGGTTTTTGTTGAAAATACTTCGGGTATTTTCGCAGAATTTGAAAAATGCGCATCATTCCTTCCAACCCATTTTGTAGTATTTGCATCCTTATGGTTATAAAACATAATCCTATTAGCATGAAAAAATTTATTTTGACCGCTTTCATTTTTGCGTCCTTTTTAGTGGCCTGCGACAAGAAAAATGCAGAGCCCGAAATTCAGTTCTCTTCTTTGGATGCAAAACTGGCTTACCGACAGGATGTTGTTGTCCCGGCGTCGGGTACTGAATTGAAGGTGAATTTAAAGGAGATTGAAGATAGCCGGTGCCCTATGAACGCCAACTGCATCGGCATGGGAGCTGCCGTGCTCACTTTGGCCATTTCCGACGGAACCAACAATGCTCTTGTGAACACTTCGTTCAGCGGCGACGGTAAAAACGCACCAGTGCAAACTTTCGAACTGGGTAGTCAGAAATACGCTTTAAAAGTAAATGAGGTGCTGCCATATCCCGTTACTCCAAAGTTGCCTCCTTTCGAAGACTACACCATTGGAGTTTCCGTAGCAAAATTATAGGACCTCTCAAAAATGAAGTGGAGAGGTGGTAACCAGTAATTTTTGGTAGCCGCCTCTTTTTTATTGTGTGAAATTTACCCGATATGATTGATTGAGTGTGTTTATATTTCCTATTTTGAGCAAATGGCATTACGTTTTACTTGAAATTTATAGAAATTTATTTCTGGTATTTTTTCAGAGGTTTTTGGCGGCCATTGAAAAAATTTGCTCCTGAAGCTTGCACTCAGGGAACAGTTTTTTTTGCTCTTACCATGCTGTTGTCACAGCGAGTCAAAAATTGGTAATCATGTTTGCTTTTTATCATTCAAGGATTTTACTTTTCCTGACGTTTCTATTTCTCGTTGCCTGTAACAGGACCCCCGAACCGGCTGAACCAAAGGAAGTGCGAGACTCCCGAAGGTTGGTGCGGATTATCGACGATTCCTTAAAGAGAAAAGGAATAGGGTATAGCTTTATAGTTTCGAGAAAGGGCGTTGTTGTGGGGTCAGGCGTTGGCGGATTCCAGTCACGAAGTGCGGAGTACACGGGCGAAAAACCGGTCACACTGGATTCCAGAATGCAAATTGCGAGCATGACCAAAACGATCACCGCAATTGCGTTTATGAAGCTGGCAAGCGAAAAGGGCATTTCTACAACGGATCGTATCATTAAGTTTTTGCCGCCTGCCTGGAAGGTGGGCACTGGCATTGACAAGATTACCTTCAAAGATCTGTTGACACATCGCAGTGGAATTATCGGTTTGGGAGATAACTGCCAGAACGGATCCTACACCGAAAATTATTGGTTCGGACTCAAGCAGCTGATTGCCAAAGGTATTAAATTTGAAAACCATGGTAATAACTGTTATCAGAATGCGAACTTTGGGTTGTTCAGGGTGTTAATCCCCGCAATGATGGGTTATAAATTCGCCGGTACGGACACAGACGACGACCAGGCAACGCAGACAATGTATCTCAGTTATGTCAGAGATAACGTCATGAGTAAATCGGGGATCAATTCCACGGAGTTTCTAAATTACCTGGTGGACAGGCCAACTTTCGGTTATGATCATCCTTATCAAGCAAACACAACTGGTTTTAACCCCGGTAACTTCTATTCTACGGTGGGCGGTTATGGGTTTTATCTCTCAGCGAATGAAGCCAGCCTTCTCTATTCCAAAGTATTTTCATCCGACGATCAACTCGTTTTGACTTCCGCACTCAAAGACTCACTTTTGACAATGGGCCTGGCTAATTACAGCGCGTTGACCCCTCAGGGGCAATTTTATTACCATGACGGTTTATGGTACAGCAACTATGGCAACGGGGATTTTAAGGGATTCAGAAGTGTCTGGATGAAAGGACCCGACGACGTTATGGTCGTTCTTTTTACAAATTCATTGCGCCATGGCGACGGGTTGTTTCCCATTAAATCCGCTAATTATTTTGATATATCTTCGTATTTACTTTGGTGCTTCTCTGAGGTAGCGAATCCTGGAAGAAATGCCAGGGTAGGAGTGCCGATTGATTTTCAAATTTACCTGAGTGATCCGCAGCCTCACTGACGAAATAACTTTAAGTTCCCAAAACACCTTTCTCAAAAGATTTGTCCTTTGACTGCGCTTCTGCTATCTCATGCTGCCTGCGCTCGGTGAGCTTGGGCATAGATTTTTAGTCAGTTTGAAACATAACTTTCAACTCCAATGACAAGTCTATGAGAGCAATATGGTCGGGAGCAATCGGGTTTGGACTCGTGAATATCCCTGTTAAGCTTTTCAGTGCAGTGCAAAATAGCGAGCTGGATCTGGATATGCTTGACAAAAAAGACAATGCCAATATTAAATTTCAGCGGGTCAATGCCAACACAGGTAAAGAAGTGAAATGGGAGAATATTGTTCGTGGCTACAAGGTAGACGACCGGTATGTTGTGCTTGATGAAGATGATTTTGAAAAGGCCAGCCCTGAGAAATCTAAAATTATCGAGATTGCCGAATTCGTCAATGAAAAAGATATTGATAGCATTTACTACGAAACGCCTTACTATTTGCAGCCGGAAAAATCTGGCGCCAAGCCATACGCATTGCTGCGCGAAGCTTTGAAGAAATCGGGCAAAGCAGGATTGGGAACTTATGTTCTTCGTAATCGCGAAAGCCTTGTGCTGATTAAACCCGCAGGTGATTTGTTGATCCTGAACAAGATAAGGTTTAAGGATGAAATTCGGGACGCTTCTGAAATCAATACGCCACCTGCAACTTTAAAGCCAGCTGAAATGAAAATGGCTGTTCAACTCATTGAACAGCTCACAACGGATTTCGATATTGGCCGGTACAAAGACACTTATACTGAGAAATTGTTAAAGCTGATCAAGGCTAAATCAAAAGGGAAGGCTCCTGCTACTCCACAAATGAAGATTGTTCACTCACGTAGCCGGGATTTGATGGCGCAACTTAAAGAAAGTTTGAACCCAACGAAAAAAGCATCGTAATGACACTTTCAAAATATAAGGAAAAGCGAAATTTCAAGGAAACGTCAGAGCCCGAGGGCAAGGACGGTGAGGGAAACCTTTTTCGATTTGTGATCCAACGCCACGACGCCACTCGTCTGCACTATGATTTCCGACTCGAAATGGAAGGTGTGCTCAAAAGCTGGGCAGTACCAAAAGGCCCTTCAATGAATCCTCACGACAAAAGGCTGGCAGTGATGGTGGAAGACCATCCGGTGGATTATATTGATTTTGAGGGAACTATTCCGGAAGGTAATTATGGCGCCGGGGAAGTGGAGGTCTGGGATTCGGGTAAGTTTTTTCCTGTTAATGAAGCGTTGGAAAAAATCACTGAAAAGGAAGCCTTGAAAGCTCTTGACAAAGGCGAACTCAAAATTTTCCTGAAGGGCAGCAGAATTGAGGGCGGTTTTGTTTTGGTACGCATGAAAAAAGATGAAAAAAATTGGCTTTTGATCAAGCACAAGGATGAGTTTTCGTCTGAGGGAACATTCGACATCGAAAAGGTTACAAAAAATACAAGGAAGCCAAAATCCACAGGAGAGGAAAATATTGAGCCCAAAGGAAAACTGGCTGAGAAAGAAACCTCAAAGCCAACAGTAAAAACGGAGAAGGGTAAAAGAAAAAATAAAACCATGAAACACAAGCCTGAACTGACACACAGGGATAAGATTTATTGGCCTGATGAGAAATTTACAAAAGGGGATTTGCTTGATTACTATGAAAGTATAGCGCCGTATATTTTACCATATCTGAAAGACAGACCGTTGTCGCTGAAACGTAACCCAAATGGAATTAATGAGGAAGGTTTTTTCCATAAGGATGCGGGCGATACTGCTCCGGAGTGGGTAACAAAAAGGGAGATTTACTCAGAATCGACCGATAAGATGATCAATTATTTGGTTTGTAATGATGTAGAGAGTCTTTTATACATTGCGAATTTGGGTTGTATTGAGATGAATCCATGGAATTCCACGATCGACAATCAGGATCGACCGGATTACATTGTCATGGACATCGATCCGTCAGACAAAAACACATTTGACGAGGTAATTGACGTGGCATTAGTCATTAAGGAGATTTTAGATGAAGCAGAAATTACCGGGTATTGCAAGACTTCCGGATCCACCGGCATGCATATTTATATTCCTTTTAACCAAAAATATGCGTACGACGAGAGTAAGGACTTTGCCCATATTCTGGCGACGATCGTGACTGAACGACTGCCTTTGCTCACCACTGTTGAACGTTCGCTTTCAAAGCGTCAGAAAAATCATATTTATGTCGATTACCTTCAGAACCGCCGGGGGCAGACGCTCGCATCTGCATACAGCGTGAGACCAAAACCGGGAGCAACCGTTTCAACGCCGCTTGAATGGAGCGAAGTAAAACACGGGCTTAAGCCTACGGAATTTACCATCAAAAACATTTTGAAACGTGTTGAAAAGAAAGGCGATCTCTTTGATGGAGTCCTTGGTGAAGGAATTGATATTCAAAAGGCTTTGAGTAAATTAGAGACATTATTTCACCATTAAAGAGACTGTTATGGATATCAAACGCAACGACGCTACCTTGAACCGGCCAGAGGGAAACCGAGTTATCGATGCTCCTTATGTTTTTATGGATATTCCCGTTTTTATTGACCAGTTAAAAAGGGAGAAGTCCTGGGACAAGAACGACCGAAATGGCATCACAGTTTTCAAGTCTGAAAAAATGACGATGGTAGTAACCATGCTTAAAGCCGGCGCGGAAGTGAAGCGTAATTCTGATTACGGCTACCTTACCGTGCAAGTGATAAAGGGTGAGCTCAGCATCATTACACCCGACGAGGCCATGAGTGTGAATGAGGGCCAGGCGATTGCGTTTCATCCGAATGTTGTGCATTCCTTCAAAGCGGTCACAGATACCACATTACTGCAGACAAGCTTTTGCAGATCGTAGTCATTTCGCGACCTGAGATATTTTCAAAACAAAAGCGCCTGGATGCCCAGGCGCTTTCTGCGTAATAGGATCAATTAGAAGGTTACGTTTTAAGTCGTAGAAAGCAGATATTAAGATATTTTTCCAGCTCAAGGCTGTGAAATCGAAACCTAGTCCACAGCAAATCCATGTCTTGGAAATGTGAGGTAATTCGTAACACGTACCACCCCGAAAATATCGGCTATCAGTTTCTTTGCGAGATTTCTTTGGTCTTCATTGTCGACCTGGCCTTCGAGGTAAACCCAGCCTTCGTTGACATTGACTAAAATGTTGTTTTCATTGATAAATACATTAGAGTGAAGTGCGCTTCTCACAACCATCAAAATTTCCCGGTCGGATTTTAATTCATACTGGTCGCGGCTAAAATAACGATCAGAAACACGTTTTAAAGCAGAAGAAAGCTTACCGGTTTTATCTCCGGATTTAGTGGGGGATTCCGAAACGGAAGAATCATCACGTGAAATTACACTGGCTCTTATCATGTTTTTTAAGCTAATGATTGAACAATTGTAAAAAATCTTGCAGATGAATTAAATAAAATGAGACGTTTAAATTATAGGGTAATTTAACGAAAAAATTACACTTTTGCTTTATTTCTGCTAAAATGTTTTTTTGATTGCACCTGGTCCGATGTGCCAAGAGAGATATCATGAACCTGCTCGCTTGTAATTTAGAATTGAATCCGGTTAAAAATCGAGATATTTATGGATCGGGATGGCTATTGGGTTACTAAACTATTAAATTGACGCTTCCCCGGTTATCTGCTAAGTGAAATAACAAATGAATTTGAATAAAATTAACCCATTCAGGAAAGGCGAAAAACTGTTTAGCATTACTGGACTGAAATGCCCTCGATGTCATGAAGGCGACCTTTTTGTCACTGGAAATCCATACCTTCTAAAAAATGGTCTGGATATGCCTGATCGATGCCCGGTGTGCCACCAGGACTTTAAAATCGAACCAGGGTTTTACATTGGAGCTTTGTGGGCAAGCTTTCCGATTGTAATTATCTTGATGGCAGTGTTGTCAGTCATATTACTTGTCGGCTTCAAACTTTCCCTTACTCCCTTCTTTTTTATCATAAGTGCCTTTCTATTATTGTTGCAGCCACTGATCATCAGATGGGGAAGGGCTATCTGGATTAATATATTTGTCAGCTACGAAGCTGATGCCCGCGCAAACCCCAAATAGTTTTCGATTTCGAGGATACTTTCATGTCTCTTATATGTGATTTTGCAAAAATTATTTCAACCGCCTTTACCCTTCCAGGACCTAACTAATACCAAATGAAGAGCCAAAATGAGAAGCATATTCCAATTGCTTTCTGGGTGCCATCCGTCTATTTCACTATGGGCCTTCCGTTTGTGGCGCTCACCGCCGGAGCAACACTGATGTACAAGACCTTTGGCATTTCAGATGGGACTATTGCATTCTGGACGTCCCTGATTATGCTTCCATGGAGTTTGAAACCACTCTGGAGTCCACTACTGGAAATATACCGGACCAAAAAATTTTTTGTGGTGGCGACCCAGTTGCTGTCGGGGTTACTATTTGGACTAGTGGCATTTACTCTGCCGCTGGATAATTTTTTCAGATATTCAATCGCCTTACTGGCTGTGATTGCCTTCAGTGGTGCTACGCACGACATCGCGACCGACGGTGTGTATTTAAACGTACTTAATGCCAAAGACCAGGCCAGATACGTGGGCTGGCAAGGCGCGTTTTATAATATTTCCAAGTTGGTATCCAGTGGAGGGCTCGTTTACCTTGCCGGTGAGCTGGAACAAGACTTTGGCATCGTACATGCGTGGATGGTTGTTATGGGTTTGTATGCAGGTATTATGATCACGATGGCGATCTATCACATCAAATACCTGCCCAGCGGCGGAAACCTGATCGCAATAGTTTCTGTGCAAGACGGCTTGAAAACAATAAAGGATGTGATCGTAACCTTCTTTGAAAAAAAATACATATGGTTTGGCATAGGCTTTATCATTCTTTATCGGTTTGCGGAAGGCCAGGCGATCAAAATTGCTCCGTTGTTTTTTAAGGCAGCGCGGCATGATGGAGGCTTAGGTCTTACTACCTCTCAAATAGGAATTGTTTACGGGACCGTCGGCTCACTCGCGTATGTGTTGGGTACGTTCGTCGCAGGTCACTTTGTTTCTACCAGGGGGCTTACAAAAAAATCACTTCTTTTTCTTTGCGCTGCATTTAATCTTCCGTTCATTGTTTACACATACCTCGCATTCACGCAACCTGAAAATATTTATCTGATTTCCTTGCTGATTGCGGTGGAATATTTCGGTTATGGATTTGGTTTTGTGGGACTTGTAGTTTTTATAATCCAGCAAATCACACCCGGGAAATACAAAATGTCCCATTATGCCTTTGCGAGTGGGATCATGAACCTGGGTTTTGTAATACCTTCTATGGTGAGTGGTTATCTGAGCGATTATTTGGGTTATGCTAATTTTTACCTTTGGATTTTGGCTGCAACTATTCCCTCCTTCCTGGTAACATGGCTGGTGCCACTGAAGCCCCACGATGAAAATGCATAAATCTGTGGAGCCACCTTTGCGATACCAGTTTTTTACCGCAAATTTATAGTAGCTAACTTCCCTGATACACCCAGACACCGTTATGCCAATTTTTGAAAATGTCGCCAGACCAGGCGATTCACTCTCCAATCGTGTTAACTCTGTTGACATTTTAAGGGGATTCATCATGGTGATTATGGCGTTGGATCACGTTCGCGATTTCTTTCATATTACCGCTTTTTCAGCCGACCCTCTTGATCCGAAATTAACCACCACAGCTGTATTTTTTACAAGATGGATCACACATCTCTGTGCGCCATCCTTTTTACTGCTATCTGGAATTTCAGCAAAGCTGTCTGGGCAACGTCAGTCTCTATCCGCAAAGGGTTCATTTCTCGTCAAAAGAGGCCTGTGGCTGGTTTTTGCTGAAATTGTTTTTATAACATTCGCTTTGTCGTTTGACCCGACCTATAAAATAATTTTTTTGAACGTCATCTGGGCGTTGGGGTGTAGTATGATCTTGCTTGGGATTCTTATCCCGATTTGTTCGCAGAAGGTCATATTCAGCCTTGGGCTGATGCTGGTATTTGGTCACGACGTTTTCGATTTCATTACCCTGCTCCCAAATGGTACCCTTGACATAGCTATGAATGTTTTGTTCACTTCCGCAGGTAAATTTTATCCGTTAGGCGGTGGTCCAACCATTGGTGTGTTATATGTAATTCTGCCCTGGACCGGAATTATGTTTATTGGCTACGGCCTGGGTGAATTGTATCGGGTGGGTTTCTCGGGAAGCAGACGAAAAAGAATCTTATTACAGGCAGGAATCGCTGCGATCTTCATGTTTGTTATTTTGCGCTATTTGAATATATATGGTGACCCTTCCCAGTGGAAAGTTCAGCCAACGGGATGGCGTACATTTTTATCGTTCATGAATGTATCCAAATACCCACCATCTCTGCTCTATTCCCTGGCAACCTTAGGTCCTGTAATGATCATGCTTTCACTGGCTGACGGATGCGCGTATAAATTGGGATCCTTTTTTATTGTATACGGAAAGGTTCCGTTTTTTTACTTTGTTGTGCATTTTTTCTTAATCCACACGTTGAGTGCAATCACGGTTTTAGGAAGTGGTTATACCTGGAAACAAGCAACGGATCCCTCATTATTTTTCAAGTTCCGCCCGTTTGATTTTGGATTTGAACTTGGGTGGGTATATTTGATCTGGATAGCAATTGTTGCTGTTATGTATTTGCCGTCCCGTTGGTTTGGAGCTTATAAAGCGAAGCACAGGAGTTGGTGGCTGAGTTATTTGTAGTCCGGGTTTGATCGAATGATTTAAATGTATATTGGGATTTATGGAATTTTCAGAAGGAAGAAGAGAGGCATTGAAAGCTACGGGCTTACTGGGCGGAACATTACTTATGCAACCACTTATGTCATTCGTAAATAAAAAAGAGGATATGCTGCAACGTCTCATTCCTGCGTCTGGAGAAAAACTGCCTGTTGTCGGTCTGGGGTCATGGCAGCAGTTTGACGTAGGAGTTTCCAACTCGGAGCGTGTTCCGCTTAAAGCGGTTTTGGGAAGTATGCATGAGATTGGCGGCAAAGTCATTGATGCTTCTCCGATGTATGGACGGGCGGAGCAGGTAATTGGAGATTTGACCGCAGACCTTAAAATCAATGACCAGTTTTTCCTGGCGACAAAGGTATGGACCACAGGAAAACAGCAGGGGATTGATCAAATGAACAGCTCCCTGGCTAAGATGGGGCGAAAAAAGATTGACTTGATGCAAGTTCACAATCTGCAGGATTATCAAACACATCTGAAAACCTTAAGGGATTGGAAGGAGCAAGGCAAAATCCGTTATATTGGGGTGACGCACTATGTAGATTCGGCCCATGCTCAATTGGAACAGATCGTAAAGTCAAAGGCGGTGGATTTTGTACAGTTCAATTATTCGATAAGATCTCGAAATGCTGAAAATAGCTTGCTCAAAGCCGCAAGAGATAATGGGGTGGCCGTTCTGATCAACGAGCCTTTTGATCAGGGAGCACTGTTCCGGGCAGTTAAGGGAAAGGTATTACCTCCGTGGGCAGATGAAATAGGCGCAGCAACCTGGGCACAGTTTTTTCTAAAATACATCCTTGGAGAGTCCGCTGTTACCTGCGTTATTCCGGGTACGTCCGACGTGAAGCACCTGGCAGATAATCTTGGTGCAGGAGTTGGGAGTTTGCCGGATGAAGCCATGCGCAGGAAAATGGTCAGCTTTTTGGAGGGAAATGAGGGTGTCAATTGAGAATTGACAATGATACCGGGACATCGACAAAGAATTTAGCAGCGGGATTTCTTAACTAATTTTAACTAACTGTAAATCATTTAACTCTCCTTAACTTCGAATAACTGCTTTCTTACTCAATCTTCTTGATTTCTCTACTTCCGGCATATAGCTCATATTCCAGAAGGCGGCAGTCGATCTTGCCGGTGTAAAATTCAATTCTTCTTTTAGCTTTTAACCCTATTTTTTTCGCCAGATCAAGATTTCCAGTGAAGACATAGCCGAAATATCCGCCGCACTTTTGTTTCATGAAATCTCCAATCCGACCGTAGGTTTCTTCTAATTCGTCAATTTCTCCAAGGCGGTCACCATACTCTGGATTGACAAAGAATACACCAGCGCCTCCTTCCGGAACCTCCGTTTCGGCAAAGTCGCAGACGTTGAATTCGATCATATTGGCTACCCCGGCAGCTATCGCATTTTTTTTGGAATTAATGACGGCTAGTTCACTGTAATCAGTAGCAATGATACGTAAGCCAGGCACTTCAATAATCTGTTCTTCCAGAAGGTCTTGTTGTTTAAAATAGATTTCTTCATCATACCCGATCAGATGCATGAAGGCGTAATTGGTCCTGAATAACCCAGGGCGACTATTGCTGGCAATCAGCGCGGCTTCGATTGCCAACGTTCCTGATCCGCACATCGGATTTACGAATGGAGATTTTCGATCCCAGCGACTTGCCAAAATGGTCGAGGAGGCAAGGGCTTCAAGCATAGGCGCCCGGCCCGGGATTTTGCGGTAACCGTGCCTGGCGAGGGAGTCGCCCGAGGTGTCTATAAATATTTCAGCAGCGTCATTTTTCCAGAATAAGTGAATCACTGCTCCAATCAGTTCAGAACCGGTCGATGGTCTCGTTCCTTTTTTCTCCCTGAAACGGTCCACAATGGCGTCTTTCACCCGAACATTGGCAAACATGTTATTGTTTATCGTGTCATTTTGCACGTTGCTGGTTACGGAAAAATAACCGGGATCTGGCAAGATATCTTCCCAAGTTAACTTTAACAGATGCTTATAAACTTCATCGGCATTTCTGGCCTGAAATTGCTCAAGACTATAAAGCACCTGACTTGCACAATAGAGATTCAGGTTAAGCTTTATGCAGTCATTGATCGTTCCTTTGATCCTTACACCCGTAATAAATGCTTCCTCAATCTCAAATCCTAAATCTTTTACTTCTTGTTCCAGGTAAGGAGCGAGACGTTTGTTACACGTAATAGTTATAGGCGCAACGGTAGTGTATAATGACATAAGTATATTTCGATCGGCTGCTGCTGAAACCGCTTTGTGAAATTGAATTATTTTTTAGCTAAAAGCCAAAGTTAGCACTTCAATAACTGGAATCGCCTCTATTTTTGAAAATTGACCGGATTGCTGCCTCGCGCAGGAGGTTGTTATTGCATTACAATTATACGCTAAAATAATTCATGACTGTTCCGGTTTATGAGAGCATGGAGTTTTGGAATATTGAAAATCTTTATGATCCATGGCTTTCTCGCGACACGCAATTTCTTCCCAAAGACTATGCTGTAAGAGATCCGGTGAAAGAACATCTGGATGGAATTAATAGCATCGTTATGTTCAGGCACCCGATTTACGGGCAGATTTCCGGTGGCGGGTGAGGTCGATAATTAAAATTGATTTTCAGGAGTGAAATGAAGGGAGTCAACTCTCATTCTGTAACCTGTCCAAAATATTTCTTAACTGCCTGGTGTGCCGGATCGAGTGGCAAATGACAAAATGGATCCATTCCCAACGCGTCAGCTCACCCAATCCCGGAAACTGCGCCGCAGTGCAGGTCATCGATAAGTCCGTCGTTTCGGTGAGGTTCAAAATTTTCGTTCTCGTTTCTTTCAAGGAATTGAGAAGGACTTCTTTTTGATGTGGGCCATTCGAAGGGATAATAAATTCCGGCGCTTTCAGTTTGGTCTCGAAATTCAAAAAAATACCCTCAATCACTGGCACTTTATCATCAGCAGGCCTTTCAGTTGGTGTTACGTTTTCAGCCAACAGGTTCGGCAATCCGATTTCTGACTTTAATAAGTGTTCCGCGACCTGCCCTGCTGTCCAGCTTCCTTCAACTGGAACGATGTTGACCTGCTCACTTCCAAATTTCGCAACGACTGCCAGAAGTTCCTGAGTGGAAGATTTTAACTCGGCTGATATGTCGGTGGTGTTCATCATTGCTTTTGATTTAATGGTTTACTTGTTTGATTCGCTTTCCAAACTTTTGATATCATTGACCAGTTCCGGAAACGGGTGTTCAAAACCATGTCCATAATTGTCAAATTTCCTGACTGTAGCCTGAGGAAATTGACCTGCATACAGCGACTGATGGTGAAATGGCACCCATTTGTCGTCACGGCTATGGTAAAGAAAGACCTTCGGGATGAATGACAAATTTTTTGAAAAATGTGGTTTTAAGTTGTATTCGTCCAGTTCCCACCCACCGTCTCCCCAAAAAGGACTGGCAATAATGAACAGCCCGGCAATGGGTTTTTGATAAGGAATTTCCGAGAAATATTTCACAAGAACGGATCCGCCGAGCGAATGACCAATCAGTACGACTTCGTCGTCAATCAGATCCAGCTGGTGCCCCAGTTTTTTTTTCCATGTGCCGTAAGCTGGATGCTCAGGTTCGGGCATCACAGGACACATTATACTGTAACTTCTGTCAAGCGTCCTTTGTAAATATTTAATTAGCTTATCACTTCCCTGACCTGGCCCCTGAGGGCCTGCGGAATGAATGAATAATACATGTTTTCCCATATCTTAATCTCACAGTACTGTTAATTAGACATGGTTGAACACCAAATCCGGACATTCGGGATGGGTTTATTGGGAATCTTTTACAATCAGCGTTTGCCTATTGGTACGATTGCAATGGTTTTGTAAGGCACAGTGGACTTATGCGGCTTTTTTAGAATGGCGATTTTATCGAGCAGGCAGCTTTTTGGCAAATTCAAATCACTATTTTGAAATTGTGCTGACAACTCTGGGGCAACGTTTCGCAAAAGCGTTAAATGCAATTTCAGTTTTGTGGTCTTTGCTATCAGTTCGGCCATAAACAACCGGTTCAGCATCAGAATCTCATCGTGTTCTTGGATAGCAAGGTATAAAATAATGTTTTTCCAATAGGGAAACTGCTGTACCTCACCAAACTGGACGGATATTGGATTGCTTTCGGACGCGACTTTTTCTATTTTTTTTATGATCCAGTCATCATCTTCGGCGGTGATTTTTCCGTCCAATGATATATGTGCTCGTTTAACGAGCTGGCCTCTGGTTAATCCAAATCGTTCTGTATACATTTCATTCAATTCTGCAAAGCGCTGTAAATTAACATCATCCGGAAGCAAGATAGGGTAATACTCGAACAAAGGAGCGTCCATTCCCAATAGATTCAAAGAGATATTTTTCGCGGCTGACATTTTTGTTATTGGAAATGATTGTGATTATTAGTTGAGATCACCGGCTATTGGTCGAAGCTTTTGGACTATTTAGCTGTTAAAATGTCTTTCCAGAGGCCAAGATATTTCTTCCTGTACTTTAAATCGTTCTCTGTTTCGAGCAGTGCCAACGCCTTGTCTCTCAACCCACGATCAGGAATCACATTATAAATTTTTCTGAAAACTTCGATGATATCGTAACGGATCAAAGTGCAATTCTTTTCAGCAATGCAGCTTTTGAAACGATCGGATAATTTTGAGACTACCATTTTTTGAGATTCGTTGTCAATAATGGCGATTTTCCACAGAGCTTGTAAGGAATGTCTCGCGGTGACAAACTTGTCGTCATGGGTTACCTTCATCACTTTATCGAAATCGTGGATCATACGATGTTCCGGGTCACTTTTGGCAAGATTTGATAGTAATTGCGCAGCAATAGTGCGTTGATGGTTATCACCTGTTTCTGTCATTTGCAAGAGATCGTCCCACACCTGATAAGCCCAGCTCACCGGCTCATTTGTGATTTCAATCGCATATCTATAGGATGGGTACCGTTCGGCGGGATTGCTCAGATGAAGATTATTAAAGTGGGCCTTGGTAATTGGATCCATTCGCTTTTCGTTCAATTTAAGGAATCAAAAATAGGAGAACGAAAGCGAAACAAAAAGGTTTCGCCTGAAACAGCCCGAGCAACTTAACCAGGAGCACACTCGGGCTGCTGCTCTAGTTTCAAGCAGTTAACAGAGGTTGGTATTTTTTACGGTTTACATAGGCGAGGAATAGATTTCCGGCTAACAGAAAAATGGCAACAGGAAGCCCTTCGGGTCCCAAGAAAGCGTGAAAAAGGAAAATGTTAACGGTGATGGGAAACAATACGACCGTTGCCAAAGGCACAAACCTGCCGGATATCAAGGCCAGGCCGCATATCAGCTCGATTGATTTAAGCGTAGGCATAAAGTATTTCGCGGCTGCAATGCCTTCATTGAATGTTTTCAGATCTCCTTCAAGAGGCGGTACTGGTACTAGTTTGAAGAGAACGACGATGGCCGATGCCACAAAAATAAGTCCCATTAACAGGCGGACAATAATGACAGCGATTTTCATAAAAATGTAAAGTTAATTATGTTGATAATGATACAGCGAGTTGCAATATGAGTATTAGTCGGTAAATAGATGATGGTCTTCTTTTCGAAAGACCGTCATCTATTCGAGGAATTGTTTAAGATTACTACTCTTTTGGATAGTAATAGTTAATCATCCACTGAACGCCAAACTTATCTGCGAGACTACCGTAATATGCGCCCCAAAACGTTTTTTGCAATTCCATTTCTACCTTGCCTCCTACAGCAAGTCCCTGGAAGATTTGATCGGCTTGCGCCTCGCTATCCGGATTTATTGTGATGTAGAAGTTGTTGCCAACAATTAGACTATGCCCCATGGATTCAAGTGCGTCGGTCGCCATTAGTTCATATCCGGGAGCGATAGGCAGCGAGATATGCATGATTTTATCACGGTCACCTTCGGGAAGATCAGCGCCATGAGGTGTATCGCTGAAACGTTGGAATGTGCTAAATTCTCCACAGAATACTGATTTATAAAAATTGAATGCTTCTTCTGTGTTACCTAAAAAATTCAGGTATGGATTCATTGTTGCCATGATTGTGGTTGATTTAATTTAAAAGTCGAATTTGTTAATGATTTTCAGGTCAATTTTCACTTTTTGAAGCACATATAAAAACGAAAAAATCCACAGCGACCCGGAGCGTGCTTTGTTACGTTCTTGGATAGGAACAATGTAAAACCGGACCGATATCAGAGGTCAGACCTTACCGGCCGCCAAATCACCCACAGCTTTCTCGATGCGACGTAATCGTGTCTCAGCCGTTTTCGCACCTTCTACGGAGAGCACAATTCGCAGCTTGTTGCTGTACGATAATCCCTCGAAGAATTTGTATGCCTGCTGATGCTCCTCTAGCGCTTGTTTCAAATCCATGGGGACTGTGACCTCACGCGGATTAGTATCAAGCCGCAATGTTATCTCTACTTGATCACCCGCCGAGACCCCGGCATTGTTACGTATTTCAGCACTTACGGGAAGCATAAATTTTCCTCCCATACTGGCTACCGTACTGCGATATGCGTAATCATTTATCGTCACATATACTGCCGGTTTTTTGCTTGTTCCGAGTTGGGCAACTGCTTCGTCAGGAACTTGTATTCCGGTGGCTGTTTTCCCAGCTGCGAGTACCGTGGCTTTAAAGCTTACGGATTCATTTAGGGTATCTTTCATTGCTAAAATGGGCTTATCTGTTAATTAATTGTTCTTCTCTGCGTAGAACATCCACGAAATGCCGAATTTATCTGTGGCAGCACCAATAAGACCCGCAAAAAACTCATGTATGGGACGCGTGGCGATTCCTCCTGCTGAAATAAGGGAATAGTATCTATGAATTTCTTCTGGGGCGCAATTCAACGACAAAGAAAAAGTATTGCCTATTTCGGCGCCCTGGCCATCCATGAGATCCGAGGCAAGTAAGGTCAGGCTACCATTTGTCAGGCTTGCATGCAAAATTTGATTTTGCAGAGATTCTGGAAATTGATCTGCCATTGGAGACTCAGCAACCGTTTGCATTCCCAATTCTCCACCAACGCATTCTTTGTAAAAAGTCATCGCCTCCCGGCATTTACCTCCAAGATGTAGGTAGGCATTTATTTGAGCTGTCATCGTCGTTTGGGTTGTTGTGCTTGTTTTCTCTTGTTACTTTGTCTCTGCGAATTCCCTGATTTTTTCCATTGCCTTTGGCCATAGTTCAAGGAAATCCTTCTTGTATTCTTCTAAAATGTCCATTTCCATTGTAAGGGTGGTTTTGTGGTTCGAATAATTGAGTGTGTAGTTTTCCAAAACGCCGAACCATTTTTTTGCGGCTTCGCTGCTCAGATCCTCTACACCATTGACGATAATCCCAATGTATCTGAACGATATGAACTCGTTGGGAATTTTGGTGTCAATAATTGAAACCATGCCAAAGTTGTCGGCGCCGAAGAATACTGCTTTGCTTCCTTCTTTCCAGTCGGAAACGGCTTTCCCGCCAGTGCCGAACACGGATGTCCATTCCGGATATGTGGCTTCGTTCCAGAGCACATTCCAAACTTTTTCCTGCGAAGCTTCGATCTCAATTTGAAATTTTATCTTTTCCATGGTTGCTGGGATTAATCCTGATTCAATTGCAAAGTAGGGAAACTTTCCATCTCGTTAGCGTCCGAAACAGGTGGATCGTTTGCTTCTTTATTGGGGAGACAGCGAAGACTTAGTAATCCGGACAAACACAGAAGTGTTTTTTTATTTAATCACCAATTCAGACAATTTCGGGATTTTTTTAGCTTCTGGCCGGTTCATAATGCAAAATAACAATGCCGGATTCTCCAGGAGTAGTCTTTATCAGATTCAATTTCAAACGCTCACTCACCTCCTGGAACACAGGCATTCCCCTACCAAGTATTGAAGGATTGACATAAAAATGGTATTCGTCGATCAGGTCAAGTTTGATAAAAGAAGATACAATGCCCGCTCCTCCGTACATGATGATATCTTTTCCTTCCTTCCTCTTGAGCGCAGCAATGACGTCTGAGGCATCGTCATCACTAATAATCACATTGGTCCAGTCCAGCGAAGTGATGGTTTTTGAAAAAACGACTTTGGACAGGCTGTTCATTTTCTCGGCCATGTAGGCATCTTCTTTGGAGCTTTCCGGGTTTTGGGCGACAGCCGGCCAATACTCTGACATTCCCTGCGCAAGTACCCGCCCCATAACAACGGTGTCAACGGATTCGGTTAAGTCGCCTGTATACTTTTTAATTACATCGTCCCAGTTCCAGACCATCCAATCCATTTCGCCATTTACTCCCGACACAAACCCATCAATGGATACCTGCAGTTGCAATTTCAGCTTTCTCATTTTTAGTTTTAATTAAGTGATTAAGTTTCGCTTATTTTGATATTGTAAAGTTACGGTCATTAAATCTGGGAATGAGGGTGCTAATCCGACAAGATGCGGGGTGTATTACGCCAGGTTTTTGATCCGTATTAGAAGGAAGTGATCAGGAAGGAAACCTGTTGGAAACAGCGAGACGCGTATGTCACTGCTAATAAATGTTGAACATTGCCTAAATCAATTGCCAAAGGCTAAGAGCGAAAAAATAATGAAACATATTTCAATTCTGGTTCCGAATGGGAACGTTGCGCTGGCTTGTATCGATGGGCCATTCACTATGTTCAACAAAGTAAATGATTTCCTGTTCAACATGGGGAAGCCTGCTTTGTTCAATGTGCAGCTGGTGGGTCTCCAGAATGAACCTCAATTGTATCATCGATTATTTAAAGTATATCCCGATCAGACCCTTGAGCAGGTATCTAAAACTGATCTTATCATCATACCGGCAGTAAATGGGGATATGAAAAGTGTGATCGAAGAAAATAGAGTTTTTCTGCCATGGATTGTCGATCGTTACGAGAGCGGAGCGGAAGTAGCAAGTCTTTGTGTAGGGGCTTTTTTGCTTGCATCTACGGGTCTGCTTTCTGGCAAAAAATGTGCAACCCATTGGATTGCAGCAAATGAATTCCGGAAGATGTTTCCCGAAGTGAATCTTGTGTCGGAGAAAATCATCACGGACGAAGGGGGGATATACTCAAGTGGCGGAGCAAATTCTTTTCAAAATCTGATCTTATATCTGGTTGAAAAATTTGCTGGACGGGATATCGCGATCCTTCTGGCCAAAGTTTATGAGATCGAAATCGAACGAGATAGTCAGTCGTCTTTTATCATTTTTGATGGACAGAAGGAACATGACGATGAGCCGATCCTGAAAGCTCAGGAATTTATTGAAAGTAATTTTCAGCAAAAAATTACCGTTGACCAATTGGCTACGATGTTTGCTCTGAGCCGTCGAAACTTGGAAAGAAGATTTAAAAAAGCCACTTCAAATACTGCCAGTGAATATCTTCAGAGGGTAAAAATCGAAGCTGCAAAAGTGAGCCTGGAATCATCAAGAGAAAATGTGAATGAAGTGATGTGGAAAGTGGGATATACTGATCACAAGTCGTTCAGGACAACATTTAAGCGTCTCACAGGCCTTTCACCGATGCAGTACCGGAATAAATACAATAGGGAGCCTTCTATTCCCTCGTTTTGATACCCCGGAGCCAAATCTAGGCTAGAATAAAAATTTTAGTTTAACAATTCACGTCTCAGGTAAATCAGTGAGCCTTCTTCTTTGGATAGCTCATCCATGAGAATTTCCCCTTCAAATCCGAAATTTTTCAGAAGTGTTATCAGCAGAACAGATTGTATTCCGTTTGCTGCGCTTACCACCCGAAGGATTTTGTCACAATCGTCCAGATCGAAGTTGGCCTCATAATCAGGAAATGTTCTATGGATCTGATCAATTACCATGATCGCCTGATAAGGGTTGTCTACATTGGTTTTTAGAACTTCTACCATTGAATAAGATTTAGAGACTCATGTAGTACTGCTTTCGATATCAGACAATTGAACTCCGGGAATCTGGACAATCATTGTTCACTTTTTTTATTGCAGTGAAGGTAAAAGTTTTGAAGGTGAATCCTGTATAACGCTGATAATTTTGGGTCAAAAATAAGAGAGCCGCCAGTCATAACCAGCGGCTCTCCTTCGATTTTTCAATTTGTTAATCTGTTACTGTGCAACCTTGTAACCCGGCATGGACGACAGTTTTGTTTCATCTTCCGCTATCTTGGTTCTGAGAGATTCAATTTCTTTTTTCAAACTTTCCAGACTTTCGGATGCCCTTCTGGCTGATCGCGCATTTCTGTTAGCCTGGCTAGCTGCCTTACTCGCTCGGCGTGATAGCTTTTTGTCTTGCGCATCATTGCTTAGCTGGCTGGCGACTTTTTGATTGTCATCCGCTGATGACTGCGCATTTTTTGCAGTCTCTTCAACGTCCTTTGTTTTATCGGCCAATTGGTTTTCAAGCTTTGCCAATTCAATTTTTCTTTCATTCAATTTCTTGCTTACTTCAATGGCCTCCTTTTGTTCTTTCAACAAGTTGATTGAATCCTTAGAAACTACTTGCGCTGATAATAACAGCGGTGTAAAAATCATCAATCCGAGGACGATGATAATCAGTCGGGCTTTCATAAAAAATTTACGTTTAATGTTTAAAAATAATAGCCAAAATCATGCCATTAACGTTTTGGGGTAAGTTTATCGACAGAGATACCTTAATGCAGAGCCACGAAAACTACAACTATATGGGGTGATTTTGGTAAATGTGTGCGGATTGTTGAATATTATTTTGATAATTGGACTGCTCAATATTTTATAATTGGATCCCACTGATGATCCAATTACCTGCCACTTTTGTAAAAAAATAAAATCATGACACCACCACCACATCTTATTCCAAGTCGGTCTGCAAAACGTGCTCATTACGACAGCGAAACGATCAATCCGATTCTCGACGAAGCTTTGTTTTGCACCATGAGCTTCGCACTGGACGGTCGTCCATTTTCCATTCCCACATCGTTTGTTCGGTATGAAGACAAGATTTATATCCATGGATCAGTGGGAAGTCACTTTATAAGAGAAATCGAGAAAGGTATTGCGGTTTGCATTACCGTTATGCTCGTTGATTCACTTGTTGTTGCCAAGTCAGCATTTAGTCATTCGGTCAATTACCGCTCGGTTGTGATATTCGCTACTCCTGAAAAAGTTGAAGACAAGGAAAAGAAAATACAATCATTTGAGTGGCTTACTAATAAAATCGTTCCCAATAGCTGGGACTACCTGCGACCTGTCACTGAAAGTGAAGTACGTAAAACAACAGTGCTGGCATTCTCATTGCAACAGGCTTCGGCAAAGACGAGAAGCGGGATGCCAAATGATGAAGAAGAAGATAAGCCGCTTCCGATATGGTCAGGGTTGATTCCGTTGGAAACAAAAAGAGGATTACCTGTGTCTGATGATTTGAGCATCAATATTCCTTTGCCCTCGCATTTGAGTATTCTCTAATTTCCACTTTTTATTTTTCGTTCTTCCCTCAGTTCATCAAACCGGAAAACGGATCGGTTTTATTTCAAAGTTTGCAACCAGGGATAACCCAAATCCTGATCAGCTTCACGGGGAATTTCGCTATCATACTTACCGCCTCGCAAATGGCCGTTTGGTTTGCGGCTAAGCCTTCTTTGGTAAGGATTCAAAAATGGCTTATGGCCGGAGTTTTGATAAGTTTGGCAGTGAGGATGGCTTTGGATAGAGGTAAATAGCGGTTAGGAAATTCAAATTTCGACAGGATTTAATTTTCGATTAATGGCCTGTATTTCCTAATTAATTTTGAATGAACCGAGTGCCAGAATTTTCTCTGAGATCACAGATTTGTCTGCGGCAGATTTGGCAAATTTCAGAGCTGTCTTGTAGTGATCTATTGATTTTGAATTGTCGATTTCAGTATACAGCTCACCCATCAAGGAGTGAAAAAGATGGCTGTTGTTCAGGTTTAATTTCTCGGCTTCGATGATGGCAGCTGTCTTTCCATTTGCCTTGGAAAGTGCATAAGTTCTGTTAAGAGCCGCAATCGGCGAATACTCAATTTGAAGAAGCTGGTTATAGAATTGGAGAATATTTTCCCACTTTTCTTTTGTGTCGGTTTTTATAGTATGCCAATATGCGATACCGGCTTCAAGGTGGTATTTCGAAATCTGCTTTCCATGGGCCGCGCGGTTCAGGAAATATTCTCCCTTCATAATTAACTCTTTGTTCCAGAGGTTTTTATCCTGATCCTGATACAGGATTGTTTCCCCATTTTTATTAACTCTTGCCTCGAATCTAGACGAATGAAAGCACATGAGTGATAGTAAGGCGTTAACAGCTGGTTTGTCGGTGGCTCTATTTCCTATTAGTAAGTGGGTGAGACGCATTGCTTCCAAACAAAGGTCCTTGCGTAGTGTAACATTCTGATTTGACGAATAATAGCCTTCATTGAACAGAAGATACAGGGTGGTCAGTACTGTTTCTAAACGAGAATTGATTTCCGAGTCGTTTGGGAATTCTATTTTGACTTTCTCAATCCGCAATTTCTCCTTTGCTCTGAAAAGTCTTTTGTTAATTACTTCCTTATTTGTCAGAAATGCGTCAGCAATCTCATCAATTCCGAAACCGCAAAGGATACGAAGCGCCAGGCCGATTTGTGCTTCCGCCGGAATGGTCGGATTGCAAACGGCGAAAAGCATTTGTAATTGAGCGTCTACAATATTTTGTTCGGATAGGTCAATTTCGATTTCCTGGGTTCCTGATGTATTGTAAGTGATTTGAGGAGCAATTTTTTGCTCAAAAAGGCTATCTCTTTTCAAGTAGTCTTTTGCTTTATTTTTGGCCACTGTGTACAACCAGGCGGCTGGGTTTTCGGGAATGCCTTTGAATGGCCAGGTTTCCGATGCCAGCAAAAACGTGTCACTGGCAATATCTTCTGCAATTTCGATATGTGAAATACCAAAGAGCTTGCAAAGTACAGCTGTGATTTTTCTGTATTCGGTCCTGAATAGGTGGGGTATGAGATCTTCCTGTTCCATATGAAAAAAGCCTCTGTAAATGTACAAAGGCTTTTGTGATTTGAGTGAGTTGCTTTTTTCGTTACATAACCCTTATTTCCCTCACTTCCACATTGCCTCCAAGCGAAAGAATCGGGCATCCTTTCGCAAGCTCCGTAGCTTCGTCAATAGATTCTGCGTTGACAAGCGTGTACCCGCCGATCAGTTCTTTTATTTCCGTATATGGTCCGTTCGTGATGGTGTTATCGGGCCGAAGCACTTTTCCTACCGAAGAAAGCGCATTTCCCCGGTCGGTCAATTTGTTTTTTGCAGCAATGCTGCCGATCCAATCCATCCATTTTTGTGTCATTGCTTGCATTTCTTCTGGCGAGCCGCTTGGTGCAGATGTGAAATCATTCCGGAATACGAATAGATAATCTTTCATTTTTGATACAAGTTTAATTGTTAAAAACGAATGACGATCGAAAGCCGGGGAATTGGACAGCGGGGAGAAATATTTTTTTGATAAATTTTGAGAGTAGCGGTATCGCTTTATATTTTACCTTTTTCGGTAATCAGAATTCCAAAAGGAAGTTCAACTTTAAAATCCCACACAGCGGCCGGTGTCTCTTTCAATCTTCTTAAAACAGTGATGCCTTTACAGACAAACTCTCCTTCATATTTAAATTGAGCAAGGTCTGAATTGATTATCTGGTGATTTTTAGAGGAGATTCCGCCTGCAATAGTCAGGTGAGGGTTGGCTTTTTTACCCCTCCCTATTCCGTCCTTCAATTGATCGGTAAGTCTTTGTATTGCCAATTTTTCTGCTACGCGGATATACAAGGTCTTGGACTCAGGTGAAGGCTCGAAAAATGCTGCTCCGTTGAGTTTGACGTAAAAACTTTTTTGTTTGGATAGGATGTCTTTAAGCCTTTTTAGGATCATTTCGTGCTCGGTATGAAGAAATTCGAGCAGTGATATGTGTGCAGTGGAATTTAGGTAGACACCCTCTCCAATCAACGAGTTGACTTTTTGCTTTCGCAAGGTGATGGCGTTGCTTACCTCCTTGTCCGGTGAAATAATGAGCAGGTACTCATACCAAACTTGCGGTCCAAACAAGTCTAACTGGTTCTTATCGATTTTTTTCATTGGTTGCGGGCTCTCGTCGGTTATAACGAGGTGGCCTTATTACTTTCGTGGGTTGTAAGTGAAATTAAGAAAAAAAAGTCAAAAAATTGTTGTCAGAGAGAATAATCGGCTATCCAGATGAATTTCTCCAAGTTCATTAGCAGATTTTTGATGGTCTAGACCAACTTCGGTCTATGTTGGATAATTTCCGCAGATCACCACAGATTATCTAACGAGCAGTTATCGATGATCGTACATTTGTACGATTTTCGACGTTATCTCTCTGCGATAATCTGCTCGGAGGGGCCCAGTTTCTCTATATCCGAAGCGCTCAGAGATTTCGTTCGTAGATTCCCACAGACGATTTCATTGAATCCCTGCCGGATTATTTCCGGTTGCTAGTTTCAATCTTTAACCCAAACCATTTTGACCGCCGAAAGTTTTTCAGTTTCAAGGCGGACTGCTGGTAGGATATGAAACCCATTTTTCAGGTAGAAATTCACAGGTGAAACATATTGTGCACCGTTTGCCGTTTTGTCGTTTTCATGATCCACGACCCAGCCGCTAAGCAGTTCTTCTTGTTCTTTTAATTTATTCAACATTAAAGTGCCTTTGCCTTTACCATGTTCTGTTCTGTCGACCAATATGGAGAACCATCTATCATCATCCCGAGTGAACTTGAAAGCCCAGCCGACGATTTCAGCGGAATCGTTTACGAGGAGATAATGAAAATGCTCTTTTACACTTTCCAGGTATTTTTCAAAATCAGAAACCTCCTTGTGATTGAGTTTTTGAGCATATTCCTGATTCCAAAGTCTGAATATTGTTTCTTTTTGTTGGTTGGTCAGAATGGCAGTTTCTAAGATTTCCATGTTTTGGCAATTGGTTGGCTCAAGGTTGGCTTCTAAGAACCAATGCCCGCAGAGACTATTTTAATACGCGAAAAAACAGATGAGTTGCTCCATGGGAACCTATCATTTCGGTTCGTACCAGTTCAATATGCTTAGAGCCAATATTTTCAAACAGCCTGATTCCATTGCCCATCAATACAGGCACAATGTGGATATGCATCTCATCAAGCGAACCTGCCTTGATGAGGGATTGTGAAAGATTTGCGCCTCCCATAATCCATACATTTTTTTCGCCAGCGGTTTTTTGAGCCTGCGACAGCGCGCTTTCGATACCATCTGTAACGTAGGTGAAACCATCAATTTTTTGCTCGGGAATCGTTTGGGTCACCACAAACGCGGGCATTAAAAATGGCGATATGCCACCCCATGCTTCATTGGCGGCAACATTGTACGTCTGGCCGCCAACGATAACAGCTCCTGAAGTTTCGAAAATAGTAGATATGATTTGAGAATCGACCTCTGTTTTTCCCGCGAACAGCCATTTGTGCAACCTTTCACCGGATTTTCCCATTGGTTGGTGAATCGTCACGTCCGGGCCAGCGGCAAAACCGTCGCGTGATATCGACATATCTAAGACAACCTTTCCCATAATTTTCACATTTATGTCATGTCATTCTAGACCATTTTAAGTCACAATTCCGGACAGAAAATGCTGTATTTTAAAACTCTTATTTTAATTTCCATCACTCCCGTCCGCGCCTGTTTCGTCTTTTCGATCTTGCATTTTTTGTTGATATGGGCTCTGTCCTTCGATCTCTTTTGGTACCAAGATGGTCTTTTGTACTTCGTTTGTTGTGAATTTTAATTCTTCAATAAACTTCACTGCCTCTCTGCCGATGATTTCACGGACATGTTTGTTTCCAAGCTCATCAAGGTACCATTGCCACACCATATCGGAGGCTACAATTGTGAAGTTTAAAACTGTCATAACTTTGTTCGGTTTTGCTATCGCCAAAGCTATGCAAAATATTTAATATTGGAAATAATCCTTTTATTGGAAATAATCCTAAATATTAATTTTGTGTTGATCCATAGCTTTACAATTCACCATAAACCCCATGGCTTTTATGAACCCCAATATGTAATTATTAAATCTCTTTGTCCTCCGTCATTACGATGCTCACATAAATAAATTCCTTGCCAGATGCCAAGAGCCAACTTGCCATTTCTGATCGGAATCATTACTGAGCAGCCCAACAATGAAGCCTTCAAATGTGCAGGCATATCATCTGAGCCCTCGTAATCGTGTTGATAGTCAGGGTCGTTCTCTCGAACTGTCTTGTTGAAAAACATCTCAAAATCCTTCCTGACCGTTGGATCGGCGTTTTCATTGATCGTTAAAGAGGCAGAAGTGTGCTGAATAAAAACCTGGCAAATTCCTGTTTTGATCAGAAGGATTTTTGACATCGATCGAACGATCTCCGGTGTAATCAGATGAAAGCCTCTCGCTTTCGCCTTAAGCTGTATCGCTTGCTGGTATATTTCCATTTATTTTTTTTGTACTTCCACCTAACTAAATGTAGCCATTCCTCCAAAGATTGGAATCATTGCGTACGTAACAAAAAAACACGTCATCTTGAAATGACGTGCCGCATCTGAATTAATATCTTGTTTTTAGTTTTGTTCAATAACTGAAAGAATATTGCCTGCCGGATCTTCAAACCATGCGATCAAGGGGCCACCCCCACGAAATATACCATCCTCGCCAATATTCATTCCATCGTACTTTTCAAATTCTATGCCCTGGCCGCTAAGTGCTGCAACTGCTGCATCGATATTTGCAACGGGAAAATTCAGGATGGTGAAAGTCGCGGGAGCATGATTTGGTTTTGTGTAAATGAGAACGTTATTCCCACCCGCGAGATGCAGGTGAAGAATGCCGGGCATTTCTTTGCTTTCTGCTATATCTAATCCAAGAATGTTTCCGTAAAAATCCTTAGCCTTATCGAAGTCGTCCACTGAAAAACCGCTGAATGCTAGGCTTTCTTTTAAGATATCCATGTGATTGGTTTTTAATGAGTTAAACTATTTTTTAGGAAAAAATTATTCTTTCTGTATATCAATTAATCTGGTCAACAATCGTGCCATATAAAAATCAGCTCAATCTGTTGTCGTTCCACAAGTAATATTTACAACCGTACCCGTCATGCCCGCAGCCTTATCCGACGCCATGAATACGGCAACATGCGCTATGTCCGCAAAAGCAGGTAATTTTTTTAAGCATCGTATTACCTTCCAAATCCTGAATCCGGGCCTTTGCAAGATTTTTTTGGTCGGGAAATCTTTTGCCACGGCGAAGTGTGACGATCGCGCCGCTCTATTACCAGATCCTAATCGTAGCGCATCGCTGGATAGCCCAGTAGCCTGCGCCAAAGGCCGATCTGACCAATGCAATATGATTCGCGATCTGCGCAAAAAGTAATCGCGTCAAATAATGTGTAGTCGCCACCAGGCATGCCAAAAGGATCAGGACCGGCAAGATCTTCATCGCTCAAATTGGCCAGGGCGTCTTTCAAAAGCGGACTGATGGTTGCCCAGTCGCTCCTGAATTCGTCGAGATGTGGATATTGCACTTCATCCTGAATTCCCTTATGATTGGAGAATAGTTCGTCGGACGTCTGTTTAAGATCCATGCCTATGAAATTGGCAAGTTGATAACGTTCATGTACCAGGCTGCCAGCTAACCACGACACATGATTGGCCTTGGTATTCAATCTGTTTTGCGCGTCGTTTTTAGAAATTCCTTCAATTACGTTATTGAAAAGGCGCGAGTGAAAATCGTAGATGCCAATAAAGACCTCCAACGAAGCTTTTTTCGATATTGCAGTTTCCATGTTACAACTTGTTTAGTTTTTGTTTTTGAGAGGACATTCGAGAATTCAATATCCGGACATTTCCCTTAATCTATGATCACGACAAGCCTCTTACCAGCAATATTTTTGGACCACGCAGTTTCAATGTTCTTTAACTTTACAACTTCGGTTTCCATTTTCAATTTTCCGGTTGCCGCCAGCTCAAACAGCAACGGCAAAGTGTGGGTTGGAACCTGCTTCATGATTTCTTTTGGGATACTTCCGCCACCTACTCCATAAAGTTCTATTGCTGCACTTCTTAGTGTAGCTGAGAAAAGCTGCATGCTGGGGCCGGCCATCTCGCCAACAGAAACAAATCTTGTTTTGTGGGCAGTTGAATCCAAGTTGTGACCGGAAAGTGTTTCCAGCAAAAGTTCTGCGGGGCGTCCCCAGGTGTAGTCAATAACAATATCGAATGGATTTTGTGTGAGTTGCTTTTTGATATTTGTTTTGACTGTACCTTTTGACTTAGAAAGATTGATAATTTCATGGGCACCCAGATCCTTCAGGATACCGTCTGGAGGTAATTAGCTTTCCAGCCCCAAGATATTTGGCAAGTTGAAGGGCAATTTTTCCGGTGACCCCGGTCGCTCTATTGATGAATACGGTATCTGCCGGTTGAATTGCTGCGCGTTATGATATTGAAAACCAGGCGGAGAGTGAAGGATTTAACAGCGCGGCGGCTGTGATGTGACATCTAAATATGTACCAGTTTTTTTTCACCCTTTTTCTTGTCACAACAGGAGGATACTTCGCAGATATAAAATTTATCCACGGATTTTCTGATTTCGTTACCTGGCTTTCGGTGATTGTTTGCCCAAGATGGATATGTTGATTTTTCCGACTTGTCCGAAAAAAATTACCGTTTAATAAGTTTTTGATTAGGGAGCAGCTTCAATAGTAGGAAAAAAATACATTTATACCTTCTATCGCGCTGGCCATTACGGCTCGTGATGTTCTCTCAAAGCCAGTGTGAGCATGGTCTAGTGGGTAAATGGACACGGGTGAATATTCGTTTGAAACCATAACTTCTAACACGATCATACTATGAAGTTCCTTTGCACTATTATCGCCTATATTTTTTTAGGAGCACTTCCTTGGGGGTGTGAATTTGATACCAGGGGAATAGACCCTTGTTCGATTGCTGCCCAAATACCTGATATTATCGTAAGTCCGTACGAATCAGGTATTAAAACGATAACCAATATCCCAAATGAACTGGCTGTTTACCAAGGGTCTGCTTGTGGTAAGCTCGATAAAACAAATGAAAGCGACGTTCAAATAAGGGGACTATTAGCATTGCCCCAGTGGGCTACCAATGCCACTGTATTTCTGAACGGATGGAAATTAGAGTTTGCTGAAGATGACCATCATGTACGTACTATTGGAGCTATGATTAACGGTATTAGGCTAGAAGATATACAAAATGGAAAGCGAATTAAATGGAACGTCGTAGGTCTTCTTGGCGACTACAACTATGATGATGCCTTCAGCTTTTGTTACAACTACACAGTGATTGCTTGGAATGAGAGTAGCCTAAAACTGGCTGTGGATCATACGGGTAATTGTACACAGGGTACTTCTGTTTACAATACCTACCCAATAAGAGGGTATAGTCGATTGAGGAATCTTCCGCGTAAAACCCCGGCAACGATGCTACCGCGCGGATTTTTCTTCCGCCTCTCCGACAAAGACGATCATCACTTACTCCAGCTCGCGTATAATATTGTGGGAAGCGAAAGGATTTTAGGAAATACTCACTACAATACAAATCCATCTAATCCCAATCAGTTGGCCGAAAATACAAGCCGCTATGATTCGGCGGGGATGATTAGTTGGAACACTCAGGTGATTTATAAAGACAAAGCTGAATTTTGGAGTCCTACCCCGGGTAAAGACGGCTATATTTTTGGAGAGCAAGTAACAAGTATTGGCGGCGAAAAAATGGGTGTAATTCACCCGCCCTATCTTGTAACGCCTGTAGATGACAACGGTTTTTTGACGGGCACAATTCCAACAGGTAGTAGCCAAGTCGTAACAAAAGAGTACATAATCAATAATATACCTTTTGAAAGTGCAATACCTGTCTTGACGGGTTGGAACTTAAATTATGAAGGCGAAGACCATCACGTTCGAAAAATGGGTGTTTGGATTAGCGACTGGAGCTATACTAAACTCCCACGCGCCACACGCGGAATACTCAAATACACATTGAAGTCTATTTTAGCAGATGATAGTGAGAGCTACTCCGTTGTAAGTCATCGCGTTACGGTTTTGGGATTAAAGCCTGTCGCCCTGGTTCAACAAGAGGGTGGAGAAGATTTACCTGGTTTACCTGATTTGCGATAGTGGAATTACTTTTTGTCTGAACACTTACGATAACATTAAACATCTTTCTTTAACTCAGCGCTTGTTTTTATTCATCATTACAATGACAGAAATAAGTTATGCCCAAAACCCACAGATAGTCAAAGAATTCGGGTCTCTGGCATAGGCGGGTAATGCAGGCAATGGTGCGTGGCTTGTTTCGGATTTTCTCGAAGAAGCTAACAAACTTTGACGTTCAAATAGCACTATAGCAGGTCCCCATTGCGGGTAGTTTCCGACCCGCGCCGCGTGGGTTACGTATTCTGACAATTTACCCTATGCAACTGTAAAAGTCATAAAAACCAGTTGTCCCCTCCGTATGCCTGGTTTCCAAGCCACGCAAGTGTTGCGTTGCTCGTTAATTTCAATGGAAATTGTATCCAGATTATCTTTGTGAATGTAGTAGAGCCCGTAGGGCTCGATACTTTCTATGGTGAACAAACTGCGCGTTTTTTTCTGAAACCTTCGATTGAGGATACATTCCCATTTCCGAAAAAAAACTGAAAAGTTGTATCCGTTCCATCATTGTTAGACCAAACCCGCAGGCTCGCTTTTTCAATGATAACAGCCTTTTGAGAAATATCGCCTTCGCGAAGCAAGATGGTTTTCGCCGGTACTTCCATCCTATGGTAGCATTCCGCGAACTTGTCCCATTGCTGCCCGGGAAGGTCCAATTTCTTTTAGGGAAATTCAATCATAGCCTTTAATTAAGATGTCAAAAGAGTTCATTGAGTTTTAAATTAGGATATTTTGCATAAACCTAAATTGTTTTGAAAATGATTAAAAATGACTTGCCCGGTATTTCGCAATTCAACCTCTCAGGGAAATCAGCAATAGTAACCGGAGGGACCAAAGGACTGGGTTTTGCCATGGCTGCCGGACTGGCTTCTGCTGGTGCTAAAGTAATGCTGGTAAGTCGAAATGGTGCAGAAGGAATCATAGCAGCGGAACAGCTATCTGAAGCATTCGAGGCCACGGTTATTTCCTTCGCGGCAGATATTACCGAAGAGTTACAGGTAACGCACATGGCGGAAGTTGCAAAGGAAATATTTGGTAAAATAGATATTCTCGTTAATAGCGCCGGTGTCAATATTCGTGGCCCAATTGAGGAATTGACTCATAATGATTTTAGTAAGGTAATGAATGTGAATGTAAACGGGACCTGGCTTGCTTCACGGGCTGTGGTGCCATTCATGAAAGAAGCTGGGAGCGGCAGGATTATTAATCTCGGCAGTGCTCTTGGATTGATTGGACTGGCAAACCGAACGCCCTATACCGCCAGCAAAGGAGCAGTGGTTCAGATGACCAGAACACTTGCATTGGAACTTGCCCCCTTTAATATTCTGGTAAATATTATTTGTCCGGGTCCGTTCCTTACCGAAATGAATATTCCAATTGCCGATACAGAGGAAACAAAAACGAAAATTCTGGGCGCAACAGCACTAAAAAGATGGGGCCAGTTGAAGGAAATTCAGGGTGCCGCTATTTTTTTAGCAAGCGACGCATCTGCCTATATGACTGGATCTGTACTTTCGGTAGATGGTGGCTGGACGGCGGGGTAGGGGCGTGAATATTTAGTCCTCAGGTTCAATGTCTTTTGAACTATTCATCGATCTTATAAACGATTCAAAGTCAGCCTCTTTCTGTTCCAAAGCCTCTTGTAAATCGAGAATTTGCAGATCTTTTTTTGCCAGCTCTTCTTTCTGACCGAGTTGCGCTTCATACATTACCCAAAGTGACAAAATGAACATACCGGCGGTGAGGAAATGGAAAAATAGGTCGTACGACAAACTGGCAACCATGTAGGCCAGGATGAAAACAATAAATCCGATCATGAACCGGGCGATTGCGAACTGTTTGAACATGTTTGTTAAGGGGGAAGTTTGGATGAGTTTGAGCGGTTTTGAAAAAGTTTAAGGAGTTTGAAATAGTTTAGGGAGTTTGAGAGAGTTTTAGAGGTTTGAAAGAGTTTAAGGAGCTTGGAAGAGTTTAAGGGGTTTGGAAAAAGTTAGAGGGGTTCAAACTTTCAAACTATTCAAACTTTCAAACTGTTTCAACTTTCAAACCTTTCAACCTCCCTTTTCTATCTCGTCACCAAAAACACCGTCCAGGTAAAACCAGTTTCCTCGCTCGAACACAAAAGTGGATTTTTCGTGATGGATCTGGGGTTTTGAACTCCTATCTTTGAAATAGGCCTTGAACTCAACGGTAAACGTTTCTGTGTGAACGACTTCCAGCCGTTGCCAGGAGTTTGTTTTTGCCCATTGTTCAATTTCCTTTTTCGATGATTGTGATCGCTTCGAGCCATGCGTTGTGGCGATCAGATACTCAATAGCGGCAGTAACATAGGCACTGTAACGAGAGCGCATCAATTTTTCAGCGGAGTTTGCTACGACGGTTCCCTTAATGATCGGTCCACAGCAACGTGAAAATGGTTGGTCAGAACCACAGAAACAAGTTTTCATTTATCAGCATTTGGCTGTTAGCTTTTAGCCTGGTTTGTGTTGTGAATATAAGTGCGCTCCTTACTTTAATCCCTCCTTCTTGTTAGCTTTCAGCGGTTGGCCACTAGTTCAATTTTCTCTCAAATGCCGTACCCTAGACCCTTCGCCAATTCTCTAAAACACAATCCTCTTTGTCGCATCAATTTTCAGCCAGAGTAATGCGCCTATTATCAGCAGGACGGCAAGCAGGACAACAGGTGCGTTATAATTATTTCCAAAGGCTGTAACCAGATACCCAAACCCAACGGTATTCATTGTACCTCCTGCCAATCCGGCCGTATTCATTGCCCCGGTTATCGTGCCGGCATTTTTACCACCAATATCCATGGCAGTCGACCAGGAAGCAGGGATTGTAAAATCCATCAGACCGAGGCCTGCGGAAAGCAAAATAGTTGCCAAGGTATTGTCTTCTGTAACGACCGAAACAAGCATAAACACCCCGGAAAGGCCAAGCCCCGCTAACGCAACCGAAGCGCGGCCCCAGCGTGGTCCCCAAAGTTTGACCAGATAGTCACAGACGAATCCTCCTGAAAGACAGCCTATTGCACCTAACACGAACGAGAATGAAGTAATGAATGACATCTCCTGATCATCCAGGCCACGCCCTTTTTGTAAATAAGTGGGGAGCCACGCCTGGAAGAAAAATGCACCCGAAGCATAGCAATAGTACATGGCCATGAGTAGAAGCAGGTTTCTATTTTTGAATATTTTCCAAGAGAATTTATGGTGTCCCTCGGGTAAATTTCTTTGCGTAAGAATTTCTGTAAGTTCTTCATCACTTACTCCTTTCATTTCGGTAGGTTCTTCACGAAACCAGTATTTCCAGCAAAGCACCCATATAAGTCCCAATCCCCCCAGACAGTAAAACGTAACCCGCCATCCGAAATGGTTTTGTATTGGAATAACCAAAAAAGGTGTTAAAGCGCCACCGACACGGCTGGCGGACCATATCCACGCCTGACCGCGCGCACGCTCAATGGCTGGAAACCATTTTGATAAGACAATTGAAGAGTTGGGATAGGCGCCGGCTTCACCCATTCCAAACAGAAACCGCGTGAGCAAAAGCATGCCGAAACCTGTTGCAAAACCTGTTAAAACCGTGAATGCTGACCACCAGAGTACTACCCGAATCAATACTTTTTTAGCACCAAGGCGATCGCCCATTAATCCCGTAGGAATTTCGAAGCCTCCATAAGCAAGTGCGAAAATTCCAAGAATCCAGCCAAGTTGTTCCTTGCTGATGCCAAGGTCGGTCATAATCTTTGGACTGGCGATGCTGATCGCAATCCTGTCCAAAAACGTAATAACGGAAAGTAAAGAAAGGGCAAATAATACCTGGTAGCGTTTTTTCATGAAAGGGTAGGATATAAATGGCCGGCAAGATAGCGCAAATGGATCCTACTCACAAAAAGATGTTTACCTTAACTTTTTTCTACGGGGACGATGATGAAGTTTAGCAATGAAGTATGGCGGATCACTGAAATGTCGGTCATGCCAAGTATTGACTTGCTTGTCAGTGCTTTGAAAAGTTCGTTGGAATTGGCAACGGGTTTATTGTTAAATGAAATGATGATATCTCCTTCCATCAGCTGTGATCTCGAGGCAGGGGATTCGGATTCTATACGTGTGATGAATATGCCGTGACGGTTCTGGATTTTGTGATGCTGGCGCACTTTTTCATTGACAGGCACATCCTGCAGTTGAAGTCCCAGATAGGCCTTAAACACTTTTCCATCCTTGATAAGCTGACGAGCAATCTCTTTCGCGGTATTGATATCCACTGAAAAACTGAGACCTTGGGCGCCCTGGATCACTGCGGTATTGACTCCAATCACTTCGCCATCGGTGTTGATCATGGGTCCGCCTGAATTACCGGGGTTAAGCGCAGCGTCAGACTGGATTACGTTGTCGACCATACGCCCCGACTGCGTTTGAAGTGTTCTGCCCAGCGCACTCACAACACCGGTAGTTACAGTGTGCTGATATCCGTATGGATTTCCGATAGCGATAACAAACTGACCAATTTGCAGCTGGCTGGCATCTCCTAATTTCGCAACCGAGTATCCTTGTGTATATATTTTCAGGACAGCAATATCCGTGTCTGGATCTTTCCCGATCAGTGTTGCTTCGATCTCATTTTCATTGAGCAAGCTGACCATAATCTTTTCTGCACCATCCACCACATGGCAGTTTGTAAATATCAATCCATCAGAAGAAAATATAAAGCCAGATCCTGAACCGGCAGGTCGTAGCTTACCTTTTTCAGTTTTAAAGACATCTATTTTGACGACCGCGTTTTTTGTTTTGTCGACGGCATCTATGATCATGGTCGAAAAGGTATCCATAGCAATTCAGGTTTATATTTGAATTGCCTTAATCAAAAATATACCCAACGGTATATATGTGTCAGAATGGCCGCATTCAAACTTTACGATGTCAAAATGCCATGAAAAGTTATTTCTTGGAGTTACAATGATGCATTTGGTTTACCGTATTCCCATTCACACACTTGGCCATCGTCGGGATCTTCTATCGTACCAAGTAAAACAAATCCGTTTTTCTTCAGAATCTGAATTGAAAAGTCGCCGTCAGGAAGTGTTCTTGCGGTAATTCTGATTGACGGGTCTGTGCGTAACGCCAGTTCAACCAGTTCCCTGCATATTGATGTTGCAACACCTTGTTTTTGATACGGTTCAAATGTGCCGTAAGCAATTTCCACAGTTCCGTTAACAGGTTTACCTTTAAAGCCGGCTGCTCCGACAATATGATCGCTCAGGCTTGCAAAATAGCCAACCCATGGAGAAAGAAAACCAACCCTTTTATAAAAATCTATTGTCGCATCCAGAATTTCCCGGCATGCCGGCAGATCGAAAAACTGTTGGTTATCTGCGAGTTCTTTTTGGATCTGGCGAAGCTGTATTTGTGAAGAATTTTTCATGTCAAAGTGCTGGCAATTACGGCTGATTATCGATTGTGAAATTTACATCCACGTAAAAGGGTCTCCGGAAGATATGTGTGAGATTTTTATCTCCGGGAGTTTTGGCTGAAGCCATTCTCCAAACCATTCCATACCAGGCTCTTCACTAACCGAATGACCAAGAATAATCAATGAGGTTTTGCCGCCAAACGACTTCGAATCACGGATGTATTCGGCGGTTTCCCATTCAGAAAGTTCCCCAACGATCAGTACGTCAGGCTTCTGCGTTTCCACTGCCGAAACCTGCCTCTGTCCGCCCCATGCTCCCGGAAGTAAAGCGATGCGTTCACATTTTTGTGCCGGATCACCGATAATCCTTACATGAGAAATTCCCAACGAAGACTTAAGATGCTGCACAAGCTGCTGCAATGAGAGCTGCGGGATCGACAGTATTACCTCACCCGTTTTGTAGTATGGTAACCATTCGGCTTTTTTAGCGACACCATAACTTACAGCATCCGGCTTCAGAGCGTGACAATAATCGTGAAATCGCCAGACTGCTATCTTATGTTTATCAAGCAGTTCCATTTTCTTTTTGGTCACGCTATTGTCTTTTACCCAGTCGGGATTGTCGGAGTGATTGTAAAATGTGGGTTCGTGGGCGATGATAAAATTTGCGTTGCGTTTTACAGCGTGCTCAATTACGCCAATCGTCGCAAACATCGTAGTGACTATACCGTTGACCACCTGGTCAGCACTGCCCGATTTTAGCGTGTCCACAGTCGACTTCATCGGCGTCAGAGCTCCCTCTTTCAATACAAAATCCATTATTTCTCCCACAGTAAGTTGCTTTTTATTAGGGATAGGCAGTGACACATCAAGCAACGCCAAACCGCCCGCTGATTTCAGGGATTTACCAATAAATTCTCTTCTGTTTATCTTAAAATTTTCGGTCATACCCGGCAGTGAACGCTTCATCGTATCGTTGGATTTAGAAATAAAGAACTTCCCAATTTATGAATATTTTGGAAGAAGGGGACACAACTTGTTTTCTCAATGCCTGTTGATAGCCAAAAGTGTAAGCCAGTGAATATTCGTGCGAGTTCTGCCAAAAAATCGTGTAAATCCTGGGGCAGGCGATCCTGTCTTGATAAGTAAAAGGTAAAATGTAAAAAGCAAAAAAGTTGTGATTTGTGAAAGGGTGAATCAATCCTGTAAATCCTGTCTAAAAAGCGAAAAGTTAGGAATAAGCAAGTGAGCTAATCTTGTGAATCCTGAAATCCTGTCTTTAATAAGTGAAAAGTGAAAAGTGAGAAGTGAGACAATCCTGTAAATCCTGAAACCCAGTCTTTGGCCAGTGAAAAGTGAACAAATCCTGTAAATCTTGAAATCCTGTCTTTAGTGAGTGAAAAGTGAAAATACGAAATGAGTCAATCCTGTAAATCCTGAAATCCTGTCTTTAATAAGTGAGAAGTGAAAAGTGAGACAATCCTGTAAATCCTGCCTTAAAATAAAATTGTTAAACGTAAACTCGAAATCAATTACCTCAGAAATCCAACAGTCGCATAGCAAATAATCCATTTGGTCAATCCAGAGCTCCCGTTCATCCACCATGCGTTTCCTGTAATATAGTTTTTTGTACCTTCGGAAATACAATGATCCGGCGTAATTGATGAATGCCCATTCCAATCAACCAAGTCAAAACTGGTTTTTTCAGTACAAAATTTACCATCTTCCGTTCTGGTTTCTTTACCACTATCTGTGGTGGGTTGTGGCTATGGGAAACCCTTTGAAAGCTGCGAGCTCGCTGACTGTGCTTCCATTTGCAATCAAGTATAGTTTCTACGTTATTTTTCAGGCACTTGCGGTTTATTTTAATCTGTACTATTTAATTCCGAGGTACCTCGAAAAGAGTAAGTTTGTCACATACGTGGCTGCGCTTTTATTGACCATGTTCTGCGCCTCGCTGCTGATCATCTGCGGATATTATTTCAGTGCTTATGTTTCCGGCAGGAGTCTGGACGAATTGTATGGTGGCGGATCGGATGCAGACTGTTTTTATCGCTTTATGGGAAATGCTTTGCCGTCAACTGTGGCAAGTATGACATTGGCAATGAGTATTAAATTGGCCAAGAATTGGATCGAAACGACACGACGTCAGCAGCTTCTGGAAAAAGAAAAACTGGAAACCGAATTGAAATTTCTGAAAAACCAGTTCAATCCTCATTTTTTGTTCAATACCATTAACTCCATCTTTTTTCTGATTCATAAAAACCCGGACATGGCTTCGGACGCTTTGGCCAAGTTTTCGGATTTGCTGAGATATCAGCTTTTTGAATGCAACGACATGCAGATTCCCCTGATCAATGAAATTGGCTACATGGAGAACTTCATAGGACTGGAAAGGCTCCGGCAGAACGATAATCTCAGGATCGCTCTGGAGCTGGAAAATCATAGCACGCAAATGCTTGCAATTGCTCCATTCATCTTGATGGTTTTTGTTGAAAATGCATTCAAACATGTTTCCCGAAACAGCGATGAGTCCAATTGGATCAACATCGGGCTGAATGTTAAGGAGCAGCAGCTTGACTTCGAAATCTCCAATAGCACATCCAGTTTTAAGTCTAATGAGGTCGTCAATTATGGAGGGATAGGGTTAAAAAATGTTCAAAGGAGACTGGATCTGATTTATCCCGGGCAGTATGTTTTGAATATAAAAAATGACGGTAGCCGTTTTAGTGCGAAGCTTCTTATTAATCTTTCTGAACTTGTGGTGGCTCACCCAGTAATTGCATAAAACAATGATGAACTGCATAATTGTTGACGATGAACCATTGGCCCGGCGGGGTATTGCGAGATATGTGCACGAGATCGATTTTTTGAATCTGGTCGCAACCTGCGAAAATCCGGTTGAGCTTATAAGTTTGCTGGACAAGCATCAGATCGACCTGATCTTTTTGGATATTCAAATGCCTAAAATGAACGGGATCGATTTTTTGAAAATAACTAAAAATCCTCCAATGGTAATAATTACCACGGCTTTCCCAAGCTTTGCCCTGGAAGGTTTTCAGCTAAATGTCCTGGATTATCTGGTAAAACCCATCACCTTCGACCGGTTTTTTAAGGCTGTGTCCAAAGCACAGGATTATCATCGTCTGATCACACAAAACAACTTAGCAGAAGGTTCATCTAGCGAGTCGAAGCCTGATTATTTCTTCGTGAAGTGCGGGAGTAAATATGAAAAAATACTGCTGGATGATATTCTTTATGTACAGGGCCTGCAAAATTATGTCACGATTTACACGACAAAAGGGAAGTATATGACGCTACTGTACCTCAAAAATCTGGAAGAAAATCTCGACGGTGTATGCTTTATGCGGGTCCATAAATCCTACATCGTTTCGATCAGTAAAATAGACGGTATTGAAGGAAATGAAATTTTTTTAGGAACAAACCGAATCCCAATCAGCCGAAACTACCGGGATGCCGTTATTGAGAAAGTAGTTAGTAAAAACCTTTGGATCAAATAGTTAAAACTTATCAGTCAAAATAGTCATCTAAGGCAAAGCGTACTGTTGAAAAAAGTCCCACAAAAGATCATTTGCATTGATCGCAGTTGAAGGTGTGTCGCTAACGGGTCCTCCGGGCAATCCTCCTGGCCAGCCATGTCCGCCATCCTTTGTGAGGTAATATTGAATGGTCACATTATTTTTGCACTCCGACCATTTTGCAAACTTATACAGCGCATTATCGACCAGCATTTTTGACACCGAAGCACAGGTATTTTTGAGCGACCATGCGTTCAGCACTGAGTCTACCGGTGGAAAATATGCGTTTGAAATCCCAATCCCACCTTTATAAGGGACCTTCTCATCCAGCGTAGAATGCATGTGCAAAATGGGTACGGGGCGGCTTGGGTTGCATACCTGGACAGCCATGGTACAGCTGTTGACTGCAATTGCAGCAATTTTGCCAGGTATCTCACATGCGAGGCGGTAGGACAACATCCCGCCATTCGAATGACCTGTTGCATAGACCTTTTTGGTGTCGATTTTATACGAAGCTGTCAGTTTGTCAATCAACTGGCTGATGAATTTTACATCATCTACGTTGGTGTCCCTTGCATAATCGCAGCAACCGCCTGCATTCCAGGTTCTTAAACCGAGCAATCCGGTACTTTTGACCCCATCCGGATAAACCACAATGAACTTCGAAGCATTGGCTTTTTCGGTAAGTTTCGAGGTGCTTTCAAATTGCTCACCTGTACCACCACCGCCATGCATGGCGATTACCAGCGAAAAACCGGAGGACTCGTAGTAATTTGGAGGGAGATTTAAGGTGTAAGTTCGTTCTCGCCCGTCGAGTATTATGATTCCGTTGAAGCGGAAAGTTTTCTCAACCGGGATTGAATTGTTTGTCTGGCAGGCAGACGTGATTAACAATAGCGAAGTGATTATTAGTTTTACGGTCATGGCAATGCGTTTGGAAATATCAGAGCGTAGACCAATAAAGTGTTTTCAGGTTTAATCGGGACAGAGATTTAAACCAGTCTGGTCTGTGGATCTCATCGGTTCCTCCTGTAAAAAGTGCATGCTCCATTCAAAAGTAGTTCCCCTTCACTTTCTCATCCAGCGATTTCTTTAATTCAACATTGTCTCCTGGTTCAATCGTTATCGCTTTTGTGCCTGTGACTACAATACCGAGCTGCGTTAGGTTGGAAGTTTTGTTTCTGTTGTTGGTCAACATCACGATCGATTTAACTTCCAGGTCTTGCAAAATCTCCGCCGCTTTTGTAAAATCTCGGGCATCCTCCTTAAATCCCGCGGCCACATAAGCATCATCCTGGGTCATGCCGGCCTTTTTATATGCCTTACTTTTTAATAGTGCAAAATGTCCGTTGGCTTTTCCTTCCTGGTCAAGCCAGATTACAATTCCCCGCCCTTCCGCCTGGATTAGCTGTTGTGAGATTTCCATCTGCTCCCTGCAATCGCATTCAATGCTGTTGAAGTGGTGACCAAATATGCAGGACGAATGGACACGGCATAGCACATTTTCCCGATTGGCTACATCGCCCATGACCAAAGCGAACGATTCTGTTTGTCCGTCGTAGTACATGATTTCATGATATTCCCCGAATTTGGTTTTGAGGTCTCCCTCAGCAAGTTTGATGATCATTTTTTTTAACTTTAATTATATTATAATTGAACTTCAAAGTTACCTGTCTTAGAAATAATTTTAACAGAAATACCTGACAAGAAATAAAACGTGTTAAACAACTTTCGCCATCACTACCGTATCATAATAATCGGGGACGAAGCCTTTAAATACTTCGTCGGTGGCCTCAAACCCGCATCTTTCATAAACCCGGATCGCGTCCCGATTTCTTGCTGATGGAGCAATCACAAATGTATGGCAGCCAAGGTTATTTTGCAGAAAATTGCATAATGTCAAAATGGCATCACTACCGTAACCTTTGTTGCAAAATTCGCTACCTGCAAGCCAGATATCCATTTCAACATAATTATTCTGCCGGTAAATTTCATTATAATTGATGTGACCTACGGGACTATTGCCTACCTCGATGATATAGCTTCTCCCATGATAGGGGTCTTCATTGTCAAAGAAATCGGAATTATAATCTGCAATAAATTCCTCCCAGCCCGGAGCAGGATTGTCTTCAAAATCAGGTGGACCAAGCATTTTACAGGTCAGGTCTGACTCAGCCAGCCATTGGAAAATTTGCAGGCGATCCTCGATATTAGCGTGTCGAAGTGTTACCTTTTTACCTTGAATCATATATGCGCACATGATCGGTTGATTTTGAACATTGAAACGCGGTGGCGCGCAGTCCCGAAAGTCGAAAAGTTTTTGTCTTACCTGACTGGTAATTTTATATCTCTTTTGGCATAGGGGCTTTATGTGAATACCACCGTATCTTACTTTCCTAGCTTGTCCCGCAATATGGTGTAGGTTCTGTGATGAGCCAGGGATTTGTCGAGTGTCTCCAGTAACTGTTTGTTTTCGAATGCGTACCAGTTATTTTTAAGTAGGTACAAACTAACAAAAGAACCGGGGTGGCTGCGTATGAAAGTTTCGGTTTTTTTTAGCAGCTCGTTATGTTCCAGGACTTTCTGACCTGCCCAATAGCTGAGGCTATCTGTGTTGCCTGCTTTTCTGGCTCTTGCCTCTCCCAATGTGAACGAACCTGATCTTTTATCGGACGGCACTTGTATCGTTTCAAGAAACAATTTCCATTCGGGATTACTTTTTGAATGCGTGACAAGCGACCTGGATACATCGTTGGTGTCAAGATGAATTTGCGTTCCCGGTTCCAGAAAAAATAGCAAAGAACCCTTCATCTTTGACACGTTCAGCTCGTATAAATCTGGTACAAGATCGGTGGACATCTGCAGCTCCACTTCACTCGTTGTAAGCTTGAGGGAATGTACCATTGCGCCAAATCCTTTTTCTCGTGTGAGAAGTATTGCACGGCGGCCTTTTAATTCGACCGGAGCTGTGATTTCAATTGTTACATGTTGTGAAAATGAAGGCACTGCAATGAACAGCAAGAATAAACTGTGTAGAAATTGATTGTTCATTTTTAGTGGGAGGATCTTACCGTCGTGCTGCGTTTTGGGTATTTTTCACTTTCACAGAAACGCTGATCGGACGTCGTTCTTGTTAAGCAGCACAATTTAATAAAATATTCCGCCCTCTCATGCTTCACTCAAAACAAAACAGGCTAAGATGGTCTCCGGGTGAGATTCGTTCTTTGCCTGGCACAAACTGCCGAAAATGCCAACCTGATTTTGGAATATAGTTTTTTGCAGGATCACAAAAAAGTCTGTTTAGAAACGTTACTGTGAATCTCAGAAACCTCTTTTTATAAACTAGCTATCTTGTACTGGCTTTTCCTGGCCGTGTTTCTCGTCAACCTTTAACCACCTGACCAATAGCGGTAAAGACAATCCCTGGACAACAAGAGTGATCAATACGACGACCACTGAAATGAATATCAGCGTGTCTCTTTGTGGAAATGCCGTGCCATCATCCAGTGTAACAGGCAGCGCCAGCGCCGAGGCTAATGACACGATGCCCCGCATTCCCGACCAGCCAATGATCAGGGAGTTTTTCCAATCGATCTTTTCGTCAGAGTACAATTTGAACCTGAATTGTTCAGGCATTGCAAGTCTCTTGTCTATTTCTTTTCTCAGATTTCGGCTATGGCCAAACATCCATAAGATCCTCAGCACGAGCATTACCAGACTAATGAGAAAGCTGTATGCGATCAATGGAAAAATGTCAACAGCCCCGAAGTGTCGTTTACCAGACTTTCACCTTCAAGGATTGTGAGTGTACGAGACGAAAGGCCCAATCCCCTGGTAATACCAGTAGCCGCAACTGCGTCTGGTGGGGATAATATAGCGCCGAGCACAAATGCAATTGGCCATGTCATTTCAGGTAGGAGGTAATAAATACAGGCAGCGATAGCAGTTGTGGTAAAGAAAACCAGCGGAATAGCCAGGGTTGTCACAGTCGGCAGATTGAGTCGCAGTTGTTTAGACGAAATGTTAAATGCTGCGTCATACAAAAGCGGTGGAAGGAAAATTAAAAGGACAATTTCCGGATTCAATGCGATTTCGGGCATTCCCGGGATAAACCCAAAAGCAATTCCGGTCGAAACAAGCAGGATCGGGTAGGGAGTTTGATTTTACCGGCAACAGCCGATAATCCGATCATTGAAGCCAGGATGAAAAGAACGATGCTATAATTTTCCATCAATGGATTGGTAATAAGTAGTTCAGTAAAAAGCGAAATTCAATTAAGTACCATGGTACCAAATTTCCCTGATGGCACTTTTCACTCCGCATTTCCTTAGTTTTTTCAATATACTAAAAAACTAATAGCACGGGTTTGTAGAAAACATTTAAGACGCCTAATTAGGACTAGTGCGTTTCGAAATTGTAACCAGGATTGTACTGAATTAATAAAAAATTAAAATGTGACAGGTCTACAAATTCTTCTTTTTACAGATATTTCTTGTCTCTATATTTGATCAATAAAACATCCCTAACATAAAAAATCATGATGCGTGCGTTCCAGCTTTTTTCGAAAGAAAAAGTTATTATCTCTTTTTATGCCCTTGTCAGTGTTCTCATAGCAATCCAACGCTACGCTGGCGGCCCCAGGAGATATAACAATTTCACCATTTTCCGACAGGCCCTTTTTCACCTGCAAAATCATCAGAACTTGTACCTGGAGTATCCGCGTGAATATGCCGACTTGTTTCTGTATCACCCCACGTTTTGTATTCTTTTCTTCCCATTCAGTGTGCTGCCAATCCCGGCAGGACTTCTGCTCTGGGCGCTGGCAGGGTCTTTCATTATGTTTTATGCCATCAAGGTCTTACCTGTTTCGTATGAAAACAAAGTCTTTTTCTGGTGGTTTATCATCGTTGAGCTCGTGGTTTCGATACATGGCCAGCAGACCAATTCCATTATTGCCGCCCTTGGATTATTCACTTTCGCATTTCTGGAAAAAGATAAGCAAAAGTGGGCGGCTCTTTTTCCTGTTCTCGCTTTTTGTATCAAGGGTTATGGCCTCATTTTTCTGGCTCTTTTTCTTTTCTATCCCAATCGGCGAGAATATATAAGATACACAATATTATGGATGACCGCACTGCTTCTTCTGCCGCTTCCGGTCGTGGGGACAGGGCATTTCGTTCAAATTTATAAGGACTGGTTGGTATGCCTGATCAATGATCATAAAGACAATTTTGGCTTTTCGATTATGGGTCTTGTGAAAATGAAATGGCCTGCACTCACCGATATGGATACGATGTTGATCCAGTTAGCGGGGCTGGTTTTATTCGCTGTAACCTGGATTAAAACGCTTGTTGAAGGCACGGTAAGATCATTGTCGAACCGCTTGCTATTGCTTGGCTACATTTCCTTGTGGGTGATTATGTTCAATCATTCTGCCGAATCTCCAACCTACGTAATAGCCGTTCAGGGTGTCATTTTGTTTTACATAGTCAATCGCTATAATGACAGTACCTGGCCAAAATTGCTAATAAGCTTTGTATTAATTTTTAGCTTAATGGCTGTCAGCGAAATCGTTCCGTCGTCCTGGGAAAACGAATTCTTACAGCCAAATCTGGTGAAAGTTTTGCCCTGTTTTCTTGTCTGGTGTGTAATCCAATGGCAATTATTGAGCCTTAGGAACCGTAGAGAACTTACAGTGAAAGTTGAAAAATTCCGTGTTGCGATGCCTTTGGCAGAGGTTCGGTGACACCCTTTCCGCGAGTCAATTACCTGAAAAGGCTGAGTGCTGATGATGCGGCCTTTTCAGGTAATGTATTTTTTAGGACTGTTTTTCAATATTTTCAAAAAGCTGTGCATGCTGCTTTTTGAAAATGTTTTCCATCAGAAATTTTACCGGAAGTGGAGATTTGAAGGTGATGACTTCATTGATGATCGTGAAATCGCCCTCCGGTTCCATGTTGAAGGTCATTTCTATTTTCGTCATCTGCATTACCGTCGCTTGCATAACTACTTTTTTTGCGTCGTCGCTCCCTTCAATAGTACCCGGATAGCTAAATGACCAGGGAATTAACCCTATTCTCAGAGTTTCAAAGAAAAGATATTGATTGTCTGAGATAGGATCGATTTTATAGATCACCGGGTGCACTTGCACGAATTTTTGCATGTCTGTCAGGTATTCGAAAATTACGCCGTACGGTTTGTTGACTTTGTGGATTATTGTCATCGGAATTTGCTTCATATTTTTTGCCTAATGCCTGGCGCATCGGCTTGTTAGAGAGCCTTTTTATGACTGAAACCTAAGCACCATCCAGAGCATTATATGCTGTGTTCTCCAAAATTACGGGTAATCTTCGCCGAAAAATGGTAATTTGTTGAGTGTTTTACTGAACGGCGCTTTGCGTTTCCGGCAGCGTCTCCATTTTGCTTAATTTGCAGGAGTATTATTTTCTTTCAAATGCATCTTTAATTGTGTTCCTGTTACTGATAATCACCATAAACTGCATGAATGAGATTGAAGGAGCGCTATTCATTTGAAGTATAACCAGTGAAAGCGTTTCCCGCAGCGAGTTCTCAAGCCTTTAAAAAACAAAAAACAACCTATGAAACGAAGAGACGCAATCAAAGACCTTTCACTTCTTCCACTTGCCGGAAGCATGATGCTCCCGAAAAAGCCAGAAACTCCAGTAATCGAGGCCGCCTCAAACAGCTCACCTTTGGCTGCTTCAAAAGAAATTTACGAATCCGTGGGCGTTGAGCCGATCATCAATTGTCGCGGAACCTTCACCATCATTGGCGGATCGGTTGAGAGGCCCGAGGTGCGCGCCGCGATGGACGCTGCTGCCCAGTTATTTGTTCAGTACGACGAACTTGCGCTGGGAGTGGGTAAAAAATTGGGTGAGCTTACCGGCGCTGAATGGGGTGTGGTGTCGTCGGGCTGTGCTGCCGGAATGAAACATGTGACCATGGCTTGCGTAACCGGTGGAAATCCAGAGAAGCTTATAAGAATCCCTGACCTTTCCGGATTTGAAAAAACTGAGGTCATCATTCCGGCGTATTCAAGGAATGTCTATGATCACTCGATCAGAAACGTGGGTGTGAAGATCATCACCGTGGATACGATAGAGGAAATGGAAAAGGCGATCAGCCCACGTACTGCGATGATCTATATTATGTCGGGCGGCCAGGCGGAAAAAGGACCGTTTTCATTGGAAGCGATTGCGAAAATTGCCAAACCAAAGAATATTACGGTACTGGTTGATGCAGCGGCCGAAGATCTGACGATCCCAAATGTTCACCTTCAAAGAGGAGCCACGGCGGTTGTATATAGCGGAGGCAAGGCACTTTGCGGACCTCAATGCGCAGGATTGATATTAGGTAAGAAGGATTTGCTGATGTCGGCCTGGCAGGCAAGCGCACCACATCATGGTCCGGGACGAGACAACAAAGTAGGCCGTGAGGAAACTCTGGGCATGTTGGCAGCCGTAGAGGCTTGGATCAAGCGCGATCACGCCGCGGAATGGAAACGATGGTTGTCATGGCTGGATAATATTTCCAGGAAGCTGTCAACAATCGAATCTTTGAAGACACAGGTTGTAGAGCCAACCGATCTTTCCAACCGGACGCCAGTGCTGATGGTAAACTGGGATGCCTCAAAACTGAATATTACAGGTGAGGAAATAGCAGAGCTTTTTGGCAGGACCAAACCAAGGATCGCGCTTGGAGGGGGAACCAGAGAAGGCGGTTCCACATACGTGTCCATCACAACAGGCCAGATGCAGCCTGGGGATGACAAGGTTGTTTCGGATCGTCTTTTTGAAGTATTATCTCAAAAACGTTCACCAAAGAAAACTGAAATGGTTGCCGCGGCGGTTTCAATCAAAGGTCACTGGGATGTGGATGTTGACTTTTTTAGTAGTAAAAGCAAGCATTCGTTTATCATTGAACAGGACGGGAACTGGCTGCAAGGATCTCACAAAGGTGAATACACTGTAAATGAACTGCAGGGAAATATTGAAGGAAATGATGTGAAGATTCGGGCGAGCAGCCGGATGCAGGCAGATAATATTACCTTCATGTTCTCAGGTGTAGTGAAAGATGACGTCATCACGGGATCCGTCTACATGGGAGAATATATGACAGCCAAATTCACGGCGAAAAAACATACTTTCCGGGGTAAAAGGGAGAAATTTTTAATTCCTTCCGGCCCGCCTTTGGCGACCTAGAAGTTGATTTTGGAGTTTTAACAAAAAGGAGGCTTCGGTCTCCTTTTTGTTTGCTAATTACTAGTTTTTGAAGATCATTGAGGTGGTGAAAGGGCCAATATTCTGAATATTTTTGTTCACTTTCACAATTTTCCTGAAATTGCCATTGTGTTTATATTTAAAGATGGTCTTACACTTTAAGAAGTTTTTGTGATGATCACTTAGGGATAGTTTCTGCCATCATTCTTCCTATTTTTGAATTTGTTTAACAGCGAATAAGATGAGTAAATCCACAGAAGTCGACAATTACATAGCGGGTTTTCCCACGGATACTCAGAAAGTTCTCGAACAAATGAGGTCAACAGTAAAACTGGCGGCACCGGAAGCGCAGGAGATCATGAATTACGGCATTCCAACTTTAGCCCTGGAGGGCAATCTTGTTCATTTTGGAGGTTTCAAAAGCCATATCGGTTTTTATCCGGCCCCTTCAGGGATTGAGGCTTTCAAAGAACAGTTATCTGTTTTTAAGGGTGCAAAAGGTTCAATTCAATTCCCATTGGATCAGCCTCTTCCAATCGACCTTATCACGAGAATCACCAAATTCAGAGTCGAAGAGAATATCGCCAAAGCAATGGCTAAGTCGAATAAGAAAAAACTTTCAAAATCGTGAAACCACCCAAAACTTCCAAACTTTCTGACAGCGAACAGATCAATGAGCATATTCGAAAAATGGATCCGTCGATAGGTGAAGCGGTAGAGCTGGTTCGGCAGATTATCCTAAGTACCGATCCTGAGATTGGGGAACGTATTAAATGGAATAACCCCAGCTTCTATTACACAGGTGAAATGCCGCCTTTTGATCCGAAGGAATATAAGCGGGAGATTGCCGTTTGCAATCTTTATAAAGGCCGTATCATGGTAGTTTTTCCAAGCGGCGCAAAAGTGAACGACACGTCAGGTTTGTTGGGGGGTAATTATCCCGACGGGAGAAGAACCACTGTGTTTAAGGATACGGAAGATGTAAAATCCAGGGAGACGGATTTGCGAAATGTGATAAGGACCTGGCTGGACTTAGTGGAGAAATGAAAGACCCGGTCTCATTTCTCCGCTTTATTTTATCATCCAAAAATCAAAGCTTCACCACCTGCTTGTATCTCAGCATCATCTTGATATTCTGAATAATGTCGGTAATGCCAAGTGTCGAATGCCTTCTGCTCATCTGCGTGTTGAAGGCTCGTTTCTTTAAGCCAAGCGCCTCGCGGTTTTTAAGCAGGTCCATATAAGCTTCTGCTTTGTAAAACTGAAGTGTTAACATTCCCAGTAGCACGTCACAAAAAATGACCTGTAAATGCCATAATTGTAAATCGAAATCATTCAGGTGAAGATAGTGAACATAGTAGCGGTTGCGGAAATGTATTTTTTTGATCTCCCTTCTTCTATTGTGATTTTTGGTGGTGGCAGAAACTTCGTGGCGACAAACGGCATTGTGCTCGTAATAACATTTCCAGCCAAGTCGCCAGGCACGGATTGAAAGCTCCTGATCCTCACAATAGTAGGGGTTGAACATTTCGTTAAACCCGTTCATCGCCTTTAATTTTTTCGTATCCATCAGCGCAATTGCTCCTGACAAATAGAAAGTTGGTGTCAATGTGTTTCTGTCACTCACATGAAAAAACTCCCCCGACTTTATTTTGCGGCCCATGATTTTGGGAGTTCGGGCTGCTTCGCGGATCAGGTCATCGTCCATGCCGATAATTCTTCCCATCACTCCGAAGGTATCTTCCAGGTCGAAATACTTGTATAGTTTCTCGAAGTAATCGGCTTCAACTGTCACGTCCGTATTCAGAAGGAAAATAAGATCATTTTGGGCCTTCTCTATGCCAAGATTGCAGGTTTCCGAAAACCCTGAATTCGTATCTTTTTGAATCAGCACAATTTTATCCCCATAGTTTTTTTGAAGATAAAGTACCGAATCGTCAGTGGAGGCGTCGTCAATTACGATGATCTGGACATCCTGGCCCAGTGATTTTAGTACTTGAAAATTGTGTTCAAAATATTTCTCGAACAAATGCTTCCCATTATAGTTGGGGATCACTACAGAAATACTCTTCATAAATACAGATTATTTAATTTGTGTGATGTAAACTTTTTTCAAATAATCAGTATCTGTTTTGTTGTTTAAAATTTAAATGGTGATAGATGGGGTGGTATGAGAATATTCCAGTTGAGCCAATGTCAGATACTTGTCCAAAATGGACGGATTATTTTTTTCATTAATAACAATTATTGAGCCAACGTCCTATGGAAATAATACGCTGCACGACGTATTTATGCGGCAAAAAAACCTGTTTGAGACTTGTTTTCTTCTCTTAAAACTTAAAATTTATTTGCACGACATGTAAGAGGCTATTAATTCATGTTATCGCCTTATTTATTCTCATCAAAACACCAACAATAGTTTAGGCTCTCATGTCACTGATGCTTTTGGCGCATTAAAAGTTGTAATGGCGGCGGCATAAAATTTACTTTTGCTGCTTGTTGCCCGGGGAAAATAAGTGATAAATTGCTTGAGAGAGATCGTTAAGCATTTGATGCGCAATGCACTAGCTGGCGAATAATTACACACTTGGGGAGTGGAAATTATTTTGAAATAATGGATGGGTCATGCTAGCCATTTATGGCCCTTTTTAGAAAAGCACCCAAAAAACTTCCTGCAAATGTGAGAATGATGGAGCCGTAAAGGCTAAAATTTTCGAGTTCTTGTCTACCACCGTTTTCGGGAACCGATGTTAAAAATGTATAGCCAAACCATAGCAACACACCCTGTAGCAAGGCGAGTATCCATCCTTTGTATGGCTCGGCAAAGCCAAGTGACATGGCACCGACCACAGCCACCAGATAAGGTAAATGAATACTCTCGGCGTGTTTAATCATCCAGAGGAGTAATCCTGCTGTCAGGATCGTTAGTAGAGAGTTGGCCAGCAATATTCGGTCGAGAAGCTTTTTAGGAGCCGGATCTGGCAGTGCGGCATCGACCAATAAAGTATCCAGAATATTGTTTTCAAGATCAAAGTCTTTTTGGGCTTCATTATGCCGATCGAGTTTTTCATTTGTCAAGCCGTGCCAATGATATGATTCGGCATTCTTTCCGGCTGATTTTGAAATCGCCTTGTCGAGCTGTAGGAGTGCCTCCTGGTGTAAATTTTCTTCGAAGTAGATTTTTCCGAGTTCGAGGTGAAGTCCGAAAACAGCGTCGTCATAGCTCAAACCAGCAGAGAGATCTTTTTTTGCGTTGGACCAATCTTTCATGACCATAAAACAACGCGCACGATATAAATAAGCAACGGGCGACTTGGGCCGAGACCGGATTTTTTCGTTGAAATAATTGAGTGCCTCGGATGTTTTTCCTGATTTGTATAAATTAATTCCTTCCACAAGCGAGGCCTCTTCCTTTTCTGACCGAGATCTCAGGTCTGCGTAATTTCGAAGATAATAGATGTAGCCGGCTAATGAAATTAGCGCCAATAATTCCAGCATGCGTAAGAAAAAAGATACGAAAAGATTTTGGCTGCAATAATAATCAATACAAATTAACTTTTCTGATCTTGAAGAGTATCTGTTGCGTGTTTTTACAATCAGGTCGAAGTTTTTTTGATGCCGCTTATCTGAATATTGTATGGCCACTTTTTGGTTTACTTGACTATGCATTGACATTTTCTCAAAATACTTGTTTTAGCTAACTTTTTAGGTGCGCATTTTGTTGGCTATCCTAAAAGGGATCGATCTTGAAACCAAGTTTCGTGCCTTTTAAAATATGGAAATCAAGGAGCCACCGAACCGAAAGATCTATACTGTTGTGAATAGTTTTGAAATCAATACCGACATCGCCGAATTTATACAGCCAACCACTTACGCCGCTGCACGGTCTGTTGCCCGGACAGTAGAGAAGCATTTTCTCTATCATCATGGTCAAGTGATTGCATCAAATGTGCTTCAATTGGCACCAAAGCCGAGCGCGCAGATTATTGAATCAATTATCGATACCACTTTCTGGTCAAGTCTGCGCCGTGAAGAAGGGCGTTCACCCAAAATTTCGATTGCATTCCTTCCGCCGGAAATGGCAGGTTATCCTCTGGTTTTTGAACAGAGGCTGCCATTATCATCCCGGATTCTAACCAAACTAGCACCAGCCGTGGAGCGTTCAGGGATTCATCTGGGCGTTTGGCATGACGGAAATGAGCTTTACGTATGGGGTACAACACGGATTATCCCTGGCCTGTGCTTCGTTTTGGAGGTCGTCGAGCCTGGGATGCTCGTTATCAAGCACAGAAGGGTAGAAGGCTTTGGGAAATTTGTCAATGTTGCTGTTTTAAAAGGCGACCAGATCAAGATCATTGACGAGGGAACAGTGAAAACGCCGGACTGTCCGAAATTGGTGAATTCTATGATTGGTATTGCTACACCTTCGCTCTGGAATGACTCATTGAATATATTGGTCCAAATGGCAGTTTCGATTCGAAATCACGGGAGGGGAGGTACTTTACTGGTTGTCCCTGAGGTAGGGGATGGCTGGCATGACTCCATCATTCACCCCATCACGCATTCTCTTTCACCTTCATTTTCGGAACTGGCAATGCTTAACAAGCAAAAAGTCAGTGAAATGGGACATTCGGCGTGGCAGGATAAGGTCAGTTCAGCAATCAACAACATTGCAGGCCTGACAGCCGTGGACGGAGCCACAATCATCAATGACCAATATGAAGTTCTTGCGTTTGGGGCAAAAATTGGCAGATCTGCCAACGGCTTGCCAGTTGAAGAAATAGTGCTTACAGAACCAATCGTTGGCAACGTCGCCTCTGTGGTACACCCGGTTCAGAATGGCGGAACCCGGCATTTGTCAGCAGCGCAGTTCGTTCACGACCAACACAAAGCCATTGCGCTTGTCGCATCACAGGATGGGAGGTTTACAATATTTTCGTGGTCGCAGTGCGAGCAGAAAGTGCAGGCACACCGTGTAGACGCCTTGCTTTTATAAAGTTTGCGAGCAGTAAACGGCGTTTATTCTAACAGGGAAAAGGAAATTTATCCCCCCATACGTTGAATCGACGGGTGTTTGTGTCAAATTAATCAAACAATTCCAGCTGCTCGGGATTTCGCGGTTTTTTTGGCTTTGGCTCATTCTCTCCGAAATTTGCGAGTGAAATACCAAGCAATCTCACTGGTTTGTTTGCAAGGTCAACTTTGTTTAACAATTCTTTGGCAGTGTCTGCAATTGTGTCCAGATCATCCACTGGATGCATGTAAGAGTGGTTTCTGGTGATCTGTGTGAAATCACTATATTTGATCTTCAATGTAACGGTTCGCCCCTTTAGCTGGTTTTTTAATAATCGCTTGTGAACCACGACCGCGATTGTATCCAATTCCTTGTGCATTTCATCAATGGTGGTCAAATCGTAGAGAAAGGTGTCTTCGGCACCGAGGGACTTGGTTTCTCGATGCGGCTGGACCTCACGTTCATCAATTCCGCGTACAATTTTGTAATAAAAGTGCCCTGTTTTACCAAAATGCCTGACCAGCTCTTCCTCCGTCAGTTTTCTAAGGTCGGCGCCGGTAAACAATTGCATGGCTTTCATCTTTTCAGCGGTAACCCTGCCAACTCCGAAGAACTTTTCGACTGGTAAGTTGTTGACAAATGATTCTATTTTGGAAGGACCGATAAAAGTAAGTCCATCGGGTTTTTCAAGATCGGATGCAATTTTGGCGACAAATTTGTTGGTTGATACGCCCGCTGATGCAGTAAGCTGCAATTCATCCCTGATGGCTTTTTTGATCTGCCTTGCAATTTCTATCGCCGACCCGATCCCAAGCTTGTCATGTGAAACATCCAAAAATGCTTCGTCAAGCGAAAGTGGCTCTATGATATCCGTATATCGCTGGAAAATGCTCCTGATGTGACTGGATACTGATTTATAGGCGTCGAATCTTGGGGAAACAAAAATAATTTCAGGACAAAGCTGCATTGCTTTCCTGGATGGCATTGCCGAGCGAACACCAAATTTTCTTGCCTCATAACTTGCGGTTGCCACCACGCCGCGTCCCGTCGGAGATCCGCCTACTGCCAACGGTTTTCCACGGTATTCAGGGAAGTCCCGCTGCTCAACCGAGGCATAAAACGCATCCATGTCGATATGAATTATTTTGCGGGGGCTGTTTTGAGAATTTTCCATGAGTTTGGTGTTTCCTTACCGCAATTTCGCAAGTATTGGTGAGGAACGAAAATTTATGGTTAGGGGAGAAGTTACCCAATTTCCGGATCACGTTCTGTTGGGATAATGTCGGATTGGTTTGAAGCCGGGCTACGGATCAAATGAATATTTTCAAATCTCGAAGGAGGATTAATTTGCTATTAATGAGATAGTTGTAATCGTATCCAAGGCTAAATTCTCAGCAGTATCATTAAAAATGTCTTAAATGTCCCTGTTGCCCGCATCATTCGCAACCTTTTCAACGTAATTTATTGTAATCTGAAGAAGTTGTATACCCACCTGCGCTAAAAACTCGCGTACAGCGTCCGGTTTTCCAAAGAAATAGACTTAAATGAGATTAATGTGAAATATTTATTCCTGATACTGATTATTTCTATTAAAGCGATTCTCCCTCACGTAGCCTCTGCCCAAAGCAGATGCGCAACGATGGACGTTTTAGAAAAGAAATTTACGGCAAGACCTTCGCTCCGCATTGCTTTCGATGAGCGGCAAGTTCAGTTTCAGAAAATTGTAAGCGAGCGGATCATACGTAATAAAACCCTGAGAACAGAAGGACTTGTAACCATTCCGGTTGTATTTCACGTGGTTGGTAAGAGTCAATCCATCGCAACAGACGCACAACTGATGGCCCAGCTTGATACCATCAATAAAGACTATGCAGGGTTGAATGCAGGAGCGTCCAAAGTCCCATCTTATTTTTTAGAACGTTTCGGTAAGTCGGGCATTCAATTCGCCTTGGCGCAGCGCACACCAGGCAATATCCCTACCACCGGAATTGTGAGATACAGCACTACCAGAAACTCTTTTACCGACAGTAATGAAAACATCAAGCACACAGCCCAGGGAGGTGCTGACGCCTGGGATCCTAATAGTTACCTGAACGTTTGGGTATGTGATCTGGGATCTCAGATTTTGGGATATTCAACCTTTCCTGGCGATTTGCCCGCAAATGAGCAAGGTGTGGTCATACATTATCAAAGTTTACCAGGAAGCACAAACACTGATTTCAATGGAGGTAAGACTCTGACGCATGAGATAGGGCATTACTTCAATTTATTTCACATCTGGGGTGATGATAATGGTGCGTGCACCGGGACCGACCGTGTTGATGATACGCCAAACCAGGCCGATGCCAATCGCACGTTGAGAACCGGCGTGGTAACTGACAACTGTAGCCAGGCCTCACCGGGTATTATGTACCAGAATTATATGGATTATTCCCCTGATGCCAACCTGGTCATGTTTACAACGCAGCAGGTTGCCCGAATGGAGGCTGCTTTTTTACAATCAAGGTCGGCGATGAGCAGCTCTCTTGGAGCCACGCCTGTGAATCTGAAAAAGAATGATGTATCACTTAAATCGATCACGCAGCCCGAACAAAGACTTTGTACCGATTCCTTTGCACCGCAGGTCATTATACGGAATGTTGGAAGCGAGTTCCTTAAATCGGTGACGATACACGCTGTAATTGCTGGTGGAAATGAGGTAACTTACAAATGGACTGGCTCTCTTTCCACCTATACCGAGGCAACGGTTACGCTGCCATCACTGACAACCAACGTCGGTAATCAGGAATTGGAAATAACGACGAGTTTGCCTAACAGCTTGCCGGATGAAGATACGTCCAACGACTCGCAAGTATTCAATTTCATGTATTACGGGCCAGTCGCGCCACCAGTTATCGAGGGTTTTGAAGGCATTTTTCCGCCCCAGGCATGGGATATTGTAAATTCGGACGGTGGAAACACCTGGGAAAAAACAACCATTGCTTCTAAAAGCGGAGCCGCTTCGGTTCGGATTAAAAACTATGCAAATGATGTGGTCGGGCAGAGAGATTACCTGCGGAGCCCTACTGTCAATATTGCCGGAGTGGATTCCGCATTCGTTACATTTCAGGTGGCAGCGGCAACCTACAACAGTGGATCCACAACCAATGTTGCGTGGGATACTTTGCAGGTTTTAATCAGCACTGATTGTGGCAAAACTTATACGAGCGTGTACAAAAAATGGGGTTCGACGCTCATCACCCGGACGGCCGCTACACGAACCGCATTCACCCCAACACCGAGCGAATGGCGGAAGGAAAAGGTCAATATCAGCAGTTTCGTATCCAAAGGTGAAGTCATTGTGACGTTTATGAATACCAATGGAAATGAGAACGACGTTTTTCTGGATGATGTGAATATCAGTACGGTTACGGTGAACCCCAACTTAAAGGAAGCAGGATTTCTGGTCACGCCTAATTCGACTGATGGTGCGGTTTCAGTCCAGTTTTATCCACATCCCGCCGGCTTAACAGGGGTATATATTTACAACGCAACCGGGAAGCTCATTATGGAACGAAACATTTCAGCTGGCGCGGTGACCACCAATGTCTATGACTTTGACCTTACAAATTACCCTGCCGGCCTGTACATTGTAAGATCGGTTTTTAGCGACCATGTTCTTACAAAGAAGATCGTGAAGGTGAACTGACCCGAATAACCAAAAAGGCCTGCCTCAGACATCCGGGGCAGGCCTTTTTGAATTAATGATCTCAATGTATCCTTTTGACGACTACTTTGCTGTTGGTTTGAGCAACTGCATATTCTTTGGCGTTTTCATTGGCTGGCGCCATGAAGATCTGTTTCTTCTTTTTTCCGTCGGTAGATACCCAATTGGCGGAGTATATTTCTGGCAACGTACCGGCATAGATCGGATGATTATCGGAGAGCATAAAAACTTCTTCCTGTTCGTAAGCTAATTCCAGGTCACTTCCTTCAATGACATCACAAATAATTTTCAATTTGCCGTAGTTCTCATCAAGGCCTTTAATTCTTGCCTTTCCGAAAAAAGGATCTTCTTCAAAATCCCAGTGTATGTAATACTCAATTACGTTTCCTATCTGGGAGTCAATATAATCGGCTGTCAATAGTTGTTCCTGACTCATGGTGCTATATGTTATCTTCTACTCTTTGGCAATATCTTCTGGTAACTCCGGAATTTAATCTCAACGAATTTGCCATTTCGACAAATGTAATCGGTAACTCCTTCTTTCCAAAAAATATGTCTTGTATTTTGTTTTTTTTAGGAAAATATTGTAATCGAACGATTTTCTCTGTTCTTGAAAAATCTTTCTACTGCTTTAATCCCTAAAAGATCGCCAGTTCTACCCCGCGAGCAACCAATGTATTTCCGGTAAAGACGCATGGGCCTATCCCTACAAAGGATGGCTCTTTCTGTGTTTCCTCTTTTAGCCGGTTGTTAGTGCCTTACCAGTATGATCACATTGGACTATTGGCCTAATTGAAATCAAATTTCGAGGATTATAAGTTTACCAGGATTCTGAATATTACTTTTATATCTCAATCTTGACTAACCTAACATGCTCAATAGAAAAGCGACCATTCATTTAGCGACGGTTTCAATTTCTGTATTTTTACTTGCTTCCTGTAACCGGCATTTCTCTGTGCAAAATAATCAGTATCAGCAATATGGTATCGATCAGAAGGAAGCAGCGGATTCTTCGCTCATTCGTTATTATTTGCCTTACAAAAACAAGATGGAAGGAGAAATGAAGCGTGTGATCGGCGAGACGGAACAAGAGCTAACCAAACCGACAGCCCATGAAACCTTAGTCGGAGATTTTTTTGCGGATGCGATATTGTCTGAGGGTTTGAAAATGGATCCGACAATACAATTCACAATGCCAACTACAAAGGGTGGTATCAGAAATCCGCTTCCTAAGGGGAATCTTACTGTGGAAACGATATTTGAATTAATGCCATTCGAAAATGAATTGGTGAAATTGAAGTTGTCAGGGCCAAGTGTTCAGAAGGTCATTAATTTTATAGTCACCAGTCAGGGCCAGCCCATTGCGGGCATGACGATGAAGATCAAAAATAAGGTAGCATACGACGTGATGATTGCGGGCAAGCCGTTCGATATCAATCAAAGCTATATTGTGTTAACCTCTGATTATCTGGCAAATAGTGGAGACGATCAGGCTGTTTTCGCCAATCCTCTTGAACGAAACAATCTTGGCAAGAAGGTCCGTGATGCTTTGATGGACTATGTTGCCGGACAAACAAAAATTGGTAAAAAAATAGACACAAAATTAGATGGAAGAGTTACTGTCACAAATGACTGACCGGAGAGATTTTTTGAAATGGGGAGGTGCTGCGGCCGGTCTGCTTGCATTGACGTCCCCGTTTGAAGCTTTTGCGAAAGATGAATTGGTACAGCTCACCATTTTACATACCAACGACGTTCACAGCAGAATCGAGCCTTTTCCTATGGATGGATCCAGGAATCAGGGTTTAGGCGGCGTTGCGCGCCGGGCATCTTTGATAAAAAAAATACGTGCTGAGCAAAAGAATGTTTTGTTGCTGGATGCAGGTGATATTTTTCAGGGAACTCCCTATTTCAATTTATTTGGAGGAGAACTGGAAATGAAGCTTATGAGCGATATGGGCTACGATGCATCGACCATGGGAAACCATGATTTTGACAATGGAATTGCGGGTTTTGTAAAACAGCTTCCGCATGCCAAATTCCCTTTTCTGGTTAGCAATTACGACTTTGCCAATACAGAATTGAAAGGCCGAACGCTACCCTATAAGATATTTAAAAAGCAGGGAATCAAGATAGGCGTTTTTGGGCTTGGCCTGGAGTTAGCCGGTATGGTGGACAAGAAAAACTATGGAGACATTGTGTATCAGGACCCAATCGCAAAGGGGAACGAAATGGCGTCCCTTCTCAAAAATGATCATCATTGTGACCTGGTAATTTGTCTCTCGCATTTGGGATATAAATACAAGGAGCAGAAAGTTTCTGATCAGATCCTTGCAGCATCGACAAAAAATATAGATCTGATTATTGGTGGACACACTCATACTTTTATGAAGGCCCCTGAGGATGTCAAAAATCTGGATGGTAAAGTTACGACGATCAACCAGGTGGGTTTCGCTGGCATTAACCTTGGACGCCTGGACTACTTTTTTCACAAAGACAAGGGGAAGAAGAAAATGGTCGCATCGGTTTGTCCGATTGGAGGAGATTTTTTGGGTTAAATAATTTGACTGGATTTTGGTCAATGCATGTTACAAAGCGAGGTAATTTCATCGGAAATTTACCTCGCTTTGTAGCTTCTTTCGAACGGTTTAGAACGTTTTCTTTGTTACCTATGCAACATCGTTGCGCAAAATTTATAAGAAATGACTGATAACCAAATTGACGTATTCCTGATCACCGGATTCCTGGGAGCCGGTAAGACCACCGTTTTGAACCATTTGCTGAAAATAATGCAAGGCAAGCGGAATGTGGTGATCGAGAATGAATTTGGTAAAGCTGCTGTGGATGGCAGCTTGATCACGAAGTCTTACAGTGATCTTTATGAGTTAAATAATGGATGCATTTGCTGCTCACTGGACGAAGAGCTCTATGATGTGTTGGCGATGCTCGCATACAGTGACGTGCGTCCCGAAAACCTCTTTATAGAAACAACAGGTGTAGCCGATGCCGGTGCGGTTGCCGCAATTTTCAAAAGGGAGGATGTCGCGAAAGTATTTCGCTTGAAAAAGGTTATTTGCATAGCGGACGCCGAAAATGTCGAAGATTATCTGTCAGAAACAAATGAAACCATCCGGCAGATCGTGACCGCGGATCTGATCATTATTAATAAGACAGGTTTTGTTTCAAAAGAATATCTCGAAAAACTGAAAGGACTGATGTATGCTGCCAATCCCTTTGCCGATTTGGTATTATCGAGTGATGGAAGTGTTGGGAGCGATATTTTGCTTCGTGGGGAAAGCTACGACATGGAAAGGCTGAATACCCCGGAAACTGATTTCTCTGGCATCAATAAACACAAGATCGTGTCGGTGACCTACAAGACCGAGAACGAATTTTACAAGGACTACCTGCTCCACACGCTCAATGTTTCGCTGATGCTGCATTACAGTCAGATCTATAGAATCAAAGGCTTTGTCAAGCTCGTTGGCAGTAACGAGAAGATCTTATTGCAATCGACAGGAAGAAAACTTACGCTGGAAAGCCATGGGGTTTGGGAGACTGAAAATCCGGTTTCTCAACTTGTTTTCATTGGTATTGGTTTGCAAACACCAGCAATTCAGCGAATTTTACGTCCCGCCATCAGGACAGTTGGCGCCAAGGCAAAATTGCTGGCGAATGCTACAACAAAAAATGCTTAGTGATACAGGGTCAAGCTCGCCCCGATTTGTAATCGGGGCGGAAATGGTCGGGCGTTTTTAACGCGGGTGTGAAATATTATATAGGGATTAGCCCAGGCTGGTTGCCTGTAAATTTGAGTCTTGCCTATGAAGGTTTTTCCTTATGCCATCTCCACATTCCCAAGAATAGTATTGAAAGTTCTGCGATAATCACTCGGTGTAACCATAAGATTTCGCAAAAAGACCCTGCGCATAGATACAAGGCTACCTAATCCGCATCGCCGGGCTATTTGTTCAATATTCAAGTCGCTGTCTTCCAATAACTTTCTGGCCATTTCGACACGGAGCTTTTCGACAAACTTTGCAGGCGTGAGGCCAGTGTCTTTAAGAAATGTCCTGGCAAAATTTCTAGGACTCATGTTGCCCTGCAAGGCTAACTGCTCGACACTGAGATCCTTATCGAGATGGTTAACCATCCAATCCCTGAGTTTGCTGAGTACGCCGTGATCAAACTCCCGCGCGGGTAGAAGGTCGCCAAATTGTGACTGATAACCTGGTCGTTTCAGATATAGGACGAGGTGCCTGGCAACCGATAGTGCGATGTCTCTACCGAAGTCTTCTTCAACCAATGCCAGTGAAAGGTCGGTGCCGGAAGAAATGCCACCCGCTGTATAAATATTGCCATCACGGATAAAAAACTGTGAAGAATCGACCTTGATGGACGGATACTCCTGTTGTAGACGGCCACTACGTTCCCAATGTGTGGTTGCGGCCTTTTTGTCGAGAATTCCGGCACGTGCCAGCGCAAAAGTACCTACGCAGATTGACCCGATCCTTCGCACTTTACTTTGCATTCCTGCAAGCCAATCGTAGAATGTATTTGCATCCGGCAGCTCCTTGTCAAAGTTATATCCTGCAATCAGAAGGGTGTCGATTGGCAATCGAATATTCTCAATGGTTTCTGGGCTGTAAATGGTTATACCTGAACGCGTTACAATGCGATCCGAATGGTCAGCAGAAACCACAAGCACTTCGTAGGCATTTTCTAGACCGGATTTTTCTTTAATTGCTTTCGAGGCATGAAAAAAAACATCACCCGGACCTGCTATTTCGAGTAGTGGCAGGTCCGGGAATGCTACGATGACGATGAGCTTGGTTTGTGCCGGCGTATCCATTTAGCTGATCATATTTACGCGCTACACAAGTTCACTAACCAGTTCGGCAATGCGGTTTGAGATACCCACTTCATTGTCGTACCAGGCAACAACCTTTACCAGCTTCCCGATACTTTTGGTCAAAGTACCATCAACGATTGATGAATGTGTATTTCCGAGAATATCCACAGAAACCAATTGTTCTTCGGTGTACTCTAGCACACCCTTCAACTGATTTTCTGCATGGGACTTTAGCAGATCATTAATTTCCTCAGCAGATGCCGGCTTGATCAGGTTAAGTGAGAGATCGGCAATGGAGCCGTCTACAACAGGCACACGATAAGAAAATCCATCTAGTTTACCTTTCAAATTGGGCAGCACATCGCCAATTGCTTTTGCCGCACCGGTGGTCGTAGGGATAATCGACTGACTTGCTGCACGAGCTCGGCGCAAATCCCGGTGTGGTGCGTCTTGCAAAACCTGATCGGCTGTAAACGCGTGCACCGTGCTCATGTAACCCGATTCAATGCCGTATTCCTTATCCAGCAGGTACAGAATGGGAGCTATAGCGTTGGTAGTACAGGAAGCTGTAGAAAAAATGTTGTCGTTCTTATCGATGATCTCGTCATTGACACCGCTTACGATGGTTTTTACGCCTCCCGTCGCGGGAGCTGTGATCAATACTTTTTTTGCTCCTGCATTGATGTGGGCCTTCGCCTTATCTCTTTCTGTAAACCGTCCGGTTGATTCAATAACTATGTCAATATTCAGATCTTTCCACGGCAGTTTTTCAGGGTCCTTTTCGCTCAGTAAAAGGATACTCCTGCCATTTACCAACATATTTTTCCCATCTTCTGAAACCTGTCCGGGAAAGTGACCGTGCGAGGAATCATATTTAAGTAAGTGCGTGAGGGTCTTGATATCCGTCAAATCATTGATGGCAACGATTTCCACATCTTTGTTTTGCAGGGCGCGTAAAGTCATACGTCCAATTCTGCCGAATCCATTAATTGCAACTTTCATGTTTTGCTATTTTTAAATTTTCTATCCAGGCATCTTTAACCGCCTGACTGTAGAACAAAAATAACACTTTACTGGTTTGTCCGAAATGACAAAAATTATACAATTTCTGCCAAATTGTTTTCTGAAAGGACTTCAAAAAACAAAATTACCTGAAACGCGGCTTTTTGGCATCTCAGGCAATTTTGTCTTATAAATACGTACGTAGACGTCAGTTCTCAACAAACTCTTTCAAACTCTTACCGATGATATGCGTCCACCCGGCTGCGAAGCTTTCCGGCGCAAAGTCTTTTTTGTTCTTTGGAAATGATTCGAGTCCGGTGTGTGTCAGTTTTAATCTGGTTTGATCACCCTCAGGAGTGAGTTCAAAAGTTACCACAGAGCTTCCCTCGTAGTCCTGGTATACCCACGAATATGCGAGTCTGTTTTCCGGCTCAACGATTGTTACCTCACACAAATGAATATATTTGACACCATCGCTTTCTCCTGAGAAACTAAACTTGTGTCCCACTTTTGGCTCGAATGAATCAATGTCGAAATACCACTTCTTCATTTTTTCGTTGTCGGTAATGGCTTGCCATACTTTTGTTTGCGGAGCATCGTAAACCCGCTCGATTACAAATGGTTCTATTTTCATCTTTCAATCTTTTTGTGGCCGATGAAGCCGATGTTGGAATGTAAAACCTGGTTACTTAACTATTTTCAAATAGGCTGCAAAAAACAGAAACCTGTGAAAACCTCGTTTTTTGATTCTTGTGGGGGTTGTCTAACACTGTTAAATTTTAGATTGTTGATTCTCTGACTCTAAAAAATCACCAAGCGCATCAAGCTGGTCAGACCAGAATTGTTTGTATTGATTGGTCCATTCTGAAACCTGCCTTAATTTTTGCAGGTTGGCATTGCAGTATCTTTCCCGTCCCTGTTTTCTGATGATGATTAATCCGCATTCCGTCAGTATACGAATGTGCTTCGAAACCGCAGGTCGGCTGATATCAAAATTGTCGGCCACCGCGTTAAGGTTCATCGACCGGTTTGCAAGTAAATTAATTATTTCCCGCCTTGTGGGATCCGCAATAGCCTGAAACACATCTCTTCTCATATTCGAAATTCAATACAAAACCGTTTGGTTACAAATGTATATGGAACCGAATGGTTACGCAAATATTTTGGCTAAAAAGTACCAAGGCCGCGATGTATTCCTTTGGAAGAACGTTCCAGACAACTGATCACGATGATTTATAAAGTCCGTCAGGGATTCAAAATGTCAATCTTCTGAGAAGTGGAGATTCCGCCTGGATTAATCCCAGGCTTTGCTTCGGGTATCGGGATCCCGAGGTTTTTGTAATAGGAAATCCAGACAGGGAAAAATTTACCACTACCAGGTTTTTTGAATGTCATAGGCTGCAAAACGAAGAAGTCATTGCCTCCATTACTTGTTTTAAAAGCGTCATAAATAAGCTCTGAGCAATAATATTTCCCGTTTTTATAAAGGAATTCGTCATCGTACGGGACACCCAGTTGTGATAGGGCAAAGTCAACGGCATTTTTCACAACTGGCTCATATTGCTTTTTTACTCTGCCAACAAGCATGGGATGCTTGGTTCTCGCGCTGAACACAGGAAGCGGCGTGAGTTGGACAGCCTTTCCGATCGCTTCTAGCAAAAACGTGCTGTCACCTCTCAGATATACCAACCCAAGATGTGAAAAATGCCTGTTTCCATAACTGCTTGTTACTTCCTCAATTGCATCACAAAGCGGTCCACAATCCAAATCCTGAAAAATCAGGTCGCCATTTTTGAGTTTTATATCTGCAGGGATTTGTGCAGCGGCGTTTAGAATACAAACTGGTAGGAGGATCGCGGTGAGTGTAGATTTGAGCACGGCAGATTATGAATGTCAAGTATCGAATTGAAAAATGATCAGGCAAGATATTCCAAAAATTCAATCCGGTTGTCAAACGGATCACGGATAAAGAATCGTTGCCTCCCATCGATTTCGGATGAATAAGAGACGTGGACGCCGTTTTGAAGAAGGTGCTGTTTGGCCTGTTCCAGATCCTCTATTTCAAAAGCAGGATGCCGGTCAGAAATATTCTGGTTACTTTCCTCTCTGATATGGAGTTGTATATCGCCAATATTAAACCAGATAGCACCTTTTGGGTGATTGCCAGGGATTTCTTCGAGGTGGATTATTTGCGAGTAAAAGGCTCTTGCTTCTTCGGTTTTTCCTTCTGGGATGGAAATCAGGAAATGGTCAAGTCGTTTAAATTTAATCATGGGCAGTTGTATGTAAATCAGTTAACTAAGGTTCGGTTCTGACTTTGTAAAGTTAAGGTTTTAACGTAACTGTTGAATTTTGTCTGGCGCATATTTGAAATGATAGAAAATTGCTTTAAAATCAGCAGTCTGGTTTTAAAAAGGCAAGCCAATTAATTAAATGTTTATTTTTGAATAGGTCAATTGTAATCGCATTCACGTTGAATTTTCTGGTAAAACATCAATCAACCATCATTTATGGTATTTGTCTCGCGCTGTTGTTGTTTCTCCTACGCTGGCTGGAGTTGCGGTTTGTGATTTTTAGCCACGCCATGGAGATTTACATCGGCGCGATTGCGTTGATATTCACCGGCCTGGGAATATGGCTTGCTCTGAAACTAGCCAAGCCAAGAGTTGAAACGGTGGTCGTTGAAAAGGAAATCTATATCAAAAATACAGGCTTCAAAATCAACGAAAGTGAATTTCAGAAGCTTGGATTGAGCAAACGTGAACTTGAAGTTTTACAACTTATGGCCCAAGGCATGAGCAACCAGGAAATAGCAACCAGGCTTTTTTTATCACTCAATACCATCAAAACACACTCTTCACGGCTTTTTGAAAAAATGGAGGTGTCGAGTAGGACGCAAGCCATTGAGAAGGCCCGAAGGTTGCTGATCATTTCCTGATTGGTCATTCTTTCTAGTGAAAATCTTCATTTTAGCCAAAAATCACTCTAAAGTATGAAGTGAATTTCATTTTGAGGACTGACTTTTGCAACATATTTATCACGCAAAATTTTGATAATCATGAAGAAAAACATAATTGTGTGCGGGCTGATAGGAGGGACTTTCCTTGCCTTGGTTATGCTTGTCACCGCTGCGACGTGTTATAAAAATGACGATTTTCAGGGAAGCATGTGGCTTGGATATTCCTCGATGATCCTCGCGTTTTCACTGATTTTTGTTGGGGTAAAGAATTTCAGGGACAAGTTTAATAGCGGCTTCGTTTCCTTTGGACAGGCATTCAAGATAGGGCTTTTCATCTCATTGATCGCTTCGAGTATGTATGTGATCGCATGGCTGTTTGACTACTACCTGTTTATGCCAGATTTTATGGACAAATACAGTGCACATGTGCTCCGCGAAGCGACCAGGGAAGGAGCGACCGCAGCGGAACTGGCTTCCAAGGATTCAGAAATAAGTTCGATGAAAGAAATGTATAAAAACCCGCTATTGGTTGTTCTGATAACCTTTTTAGAGGTACTGCCAGTCGGACTGGTTATTTCTTTGATCAGCGCACTTATTCTGAAAAGGAAACCAGCGGTTGTCTAACAAAATTTTTCATTACTTAATAAACAGACTTTACCATGAAAATTGGAATGACCAGTATCTATGTGAGTGACCCTGTCGCAGCGTTCCAATATTATACAACCACGCTTGGCTTTATGGAAAGAATGTTCGTTCCGGAGGCAAATTTGGCCATTGTGGTATCAAAGGAAGATTCCACCGGCATTAATTTGCTGCTTGAACCCAACGAAAACCCAGTTGCAAAAACATATCAGGAGGCTCTTTACAAATCAGGTATCCCTGTGATAACCATGTTTTCTGACGACATTCATGCTGAATATGAAAAACTGAAAGAATTGGGCGTTGTTTTTAAAAAAAGTCCAACTAATGCAGACTGGGGGACAGAGGCTGTTTTCGATGATACTTTCGGCAATTATGTTCAGCTTGCTCAATTGTAAAAGAATTTTTTTAACTCAAAAGTGCACTTTGTACGGTTGATTGAGGCTACAAGTATTTCGGGACCATCTGTAAACCGGCCGGAATTTTGAGTGAAATTCGTTCAACAATGAGGAAAACCTTTAAATTAGCTTGATGGATCCTTAATCAGCTATTTTGGGTCACCACTTTTCGCTCCGGTATATTCATGAAAATATTTCATTTGTGCTTTAAATTAGTTGTTGGGCTTGTTCCGGTCATTTTTCTCAGCTTCACTGAAAATGCGAGCTTTGCTCAAACCCGCAAGGTCAATGAGGATTCGGTTTACATTCGTTCGCATTATACCAAGATGGAACGCATGGTATCTATGCGTGACGGAGTGAAATTGTTTACCTCTATTTACGTACCGAAAGACATTTCTTCCAGTGTGAAATATCCTATCATGCTGAACCGCACGCCATACAGCTCTGCTCCGTACGGAGATACTTTATACAAGGCATCCCTGGGACCTTCCATGCTGTTTGCAAGAGATGGTTATGTCTTTGTATATCAGGATGTTCGAGGAAAATATATGTCTGAAGGGGATTTTGAAGCTTATCGGCCATTTATACCAGTTAAAAAGGGAAAAATGGATACCGATGAAAGCTCAGATACCTACGATACAATCGAGTGGTTGCTCAAAAGTATCGAAGGCAATAATGGAAAAGTTGGTTCCTGGGGTATTTCCGCTCCGGGATATTATGCTACAATGACCGCAGTCGATGCGCATCCCGCACTCAAAGCAGTGTCTCCGCAAGCGCCGGTGACAGACTGGTATATGGGAGATGATCGTCATCATAATGGCGCTTTTTTCCTGATGGGGACTTTCTCATTTATTTCTTCTTATGGCGCGTCAAGACCTGTGCCCACCTCGAAAGGGGCGCCTGGGTTTTCTGCTTACGGAACGCCTGATTCTTATGAATTTTATAAAAATCTGGGGCCGTTGAAGAACGTGAATGAGAAGATTTTTAAAGGCCAGAACAGGATCTGGAATCAGTTGATGGAACATGAGCTCTACGATGATTTCTGGACGTCACGTACTCCGGTGCCGCATTTGAAAAATATAAAACCCGCCATGATGGTGGTGGGCGGATGGTTCGATCAGGAAGATCTTTACGGGCCGTTGAAAACGTATGCAGGAATCGAAATCAATAAACCGAAGTCTCAAAATTTGCTCGTAATGGGACCCTGGATTCATGGCGGGTGGTCTCGGGGAACTGGGGAATATCTTGGTAATATCAGGTTTGGGTCTAAAACGAGCGCTTTTTATCAGAAGGAAATTGAGTTTCCCTTTTTTAGCCAACATCTGAAAGACAAGGCTGATCCGACACTTCCGAAAGCTTATATCTTCGAAACGGGATCGAACGAATGGAAGAAATATGACCAATGGCCGCCAAGAGCTTCGGTCGAAAAGAAACTTTACCTGCATTCGGATGGAAAGCTTTCTTTCTCTCCGACGATGACGACCATGCAAGTAGGGGCAGCGCCAGCTTTCAATGAATACACGAGCGATCCCGCCAAACCAGTGCCTTATACTTCCGAGATTAGAATTATTCGTGGTAGTGACTATATGTATGAGGATCAGCGTTTTGCGGCCTCCCGTCCCGACGTTTTGGTTTACGAATCGGATGTATTAACGGAAGATATAGCGATATCCGGCAATGTAATGGCGAACCTTTTTGTATCAACGACGGGTACTGACGCGGATTTTATCGTAAAACTTATTGATGTTTATCCGGGTAATGCGCCAAATGACAGCCCGGTAAATCCGGCCATGAAAATGGGAGGATTCCAACTTTTGGTGCGTGGTGAGGTGATGCGTTCGAAATTTCGTAAAAGCTTCTCAAAACCTGAGGCGATGGTGCCTGGGAAAATTGAAAATGTAAAATTTGATATGCAGGATGCAGCTCATCGGTTCAAAAAAGGTCATAAAATTATGATCCAGATTCAGAGCACCTGGTTTCCATTGGTTGATCTTAACCCACAGAAATTTGTGAATATCTATAAGGCCGAAGTAAGTGATTTTCAAAAGGCAGTTCATAAAGTTTATTCGTCGGGAGTGAGTTCTTCTTATGTTGGGGTTAGGGTTTTGGAGTAATTGGCAGTGAGCAGTGAGAAGTGAAAAGTGAGAAGGGAAATGGAGGGCTGCACGCTTTTTGCGGACTGAACGGACTCTAAGAAAAATTAGGCTCGTCGACAAATAGTTGCAAGGATTCAAACTTCCAGTGTTATCACATTGACGAGCCCATTTCCCTCTGTCGAGGTTACTTTCCATTGTCCGTTTAGCGATTCAACGCGTTCTCTTATATTTTTTAGTCCCATGCCGGCGGTGTCATTGTCCTTCAATCCGCGTCCGTTATCACTGACGGTCAAAGTTAACTTGTTGCCTTCCAGTTCAAAATCAATATTCCCTTCTGAGGCCTGAGCGTGTTTGATCATATTGTTGATCAGTTCGAGACAGATACTATAAAGCTCGAACTCGATCTTAGGCGATAATCGGGGGAAATTTCCGGCGAAAGCAAGGCTAAAATGAATGCTGTTATTGTGGTCAATGCTTTCAATGAAATTTTCCAGCGTTGTCTGTAATCCTTTTATCTGCAGTTCTTCCGGAAGCAGGCTATGC